>Ga0315312_1000277_pt1 | contig 72869 bp, 74 predicted proteins | sample TDP7_MG_FD_203629 | JGI IMG/M metagenome (GOLD analysis project Ga0315312, IMG submission 203629) | Freshwater sediment microbial communities from Lake Towuti, South Sulawesi, Indonesia - TDP7 | ecosystem: Environmental > Aquatic > Freshwater > Lake > Sediment | place: Indonesia: South Sulawesi... | reverse complement strand
TGATATAGATTTTTAATTAAAACCTTAAAAAACCCCTATTTCAGGGGGGAGGTAAGTCCATCTTAGATAAAAGGCTGAGAATAAAAAGGAATTGAGCATTATAAGTAAAAAAATTTTGACAATACGGCGGGCAGAGGAAGGAGGAAAAATGAAAGAAAATAGAATCATTCCATTAGCTGTTATTTTCTTCATTTGTGAGCTAACTGTGTTCTTTAGTCCTCCGGCACAAGCCCAGGGCCCGATAGATGAAATAGACGTTAAAGGGACACTATATACGAAGCTTGGTGATCGGAGTTCTTGTATATTGCACCCGCTTGAAGTTGTAAACACAGGTAGCAAGGCAGTTGAATTCAATCGCATCCATATTCAATTCAAGCGACAAAAAACTATTCGAGGCGATGTAATCGCACAGGATATTTACTTTCAGGGCGAACAACGAATCAGCCGCCAATACATGGAGGGTATGGCACCAGAAGAACTGAAGTTTCCAGACGACGTCAAGCCATCTCGAGAATCGGTAGGTCCTGGTATGGGATTCGCTTATTGGGACGTTCAGATATTTGGCTGCGAAGGATATGCATTTCCAAACCCAACTACGATGGAAGTGACATTGTATCTGAATAAAATTAAGGTCTCGAGAACACATTTCGTCATCTTACCAAAACGCTCTACTTTAACCATTCCTCCAAATGTGAAAATAGAAGGAATTACAGGCGGCCCTGGGTATCAGTTAGAATTCAAGAAGCGATAACTCGAGGCACAGGAAAGAAGTAAATTGAACAGTTCAATCAAAATATGCCCGCAAAGACAGATAACACCGGCCAAAAGATTTATATCCAAATGCGCCGCACTTCTTTTGGCCCCGAGATTAGGCAACATTTTGTCTGAAAGAAATTGGAGGTGATTATTATGATCCATTTCAATCTCAAATCAATTAGGCGGACGGTGATTCCATTACTTGTCTTCCTTTTCATATCTCCGATTGGCTATTCCCAAGAAAGGGATATAAATAGATTAATTCAGAAACTGAAGGATAACAAACATGATGTTTATGCTCGGGGGGACGCGGCACGTGCTCTTGGATATATAAATGATCCCCGTGCCATTGATGCCTTGATTTCTGCACTCAAGGATAAGGACACAAAGGTTCGGCGTAGCGTTGCATACGCCATTGGAAATGCATATTTCCTTGGAAATACAAAGGACCCCCGTGCCATTAAGCCTTTGATTGAAGCAATGAAGGATGATGACTCATTTGTGCGGGGAAACGCAGCAAAAGCCATTGGGTATATAGCAAAAGTCCTCGGAGAAAAAGATCCCCATGCCGTTGACCCTTTGCTTACCATATTGAAAGATGAACACCCAAGTGTCCGGAAAGATGCAGCATATGCCCTTGCAGAAATAAACGACCCTCGTGCTGTTAAACCTTTAGTTTCTGCACTAAAGGAGAAAGACTTAGCTGTTATATCCGGCGCTCATAAATTCTTCATTAAAAGAGGGGAATTGGGAACGGAGGCAATTCTTATTCAGGCTCTAAATGTTCCTGGCCCTCTCCAAGTCCTCATGGCCGACAATTTCCTAAATTCTGGTAATAGCCTATTGATAGAAGCTGCAAAGAAGTGGGCTAAGGAGCATGGTTTAAAGATAGTTACTTTTCCTGGTCATACTACTGGCCCTAAATGGGGAGAAGGAATATAGTTAATATAGGATATATTTGATATGAGTTTCTACCAGACAAAACAGTCGCCTAACACCGGCTAAAAGATTGATATCCAAATGCTGTTGCACTTCTTTTAGCCTTGAACGTTGACCAAAATGCCGCTTCGCTCGAACGCCTGGACGGCGTTCGCATTTTGGTCAACGGCTGGCGGCCGAGCGAAAGGCTTCAGCCGAAAATGAACCGAAGGTATTTCTAACAACCGTAGGTGCTTAGCGAAGCGTCACTTCGACCAACAAGCGAGTGAACGCCTGCCTGTCGGCAGACAGGGCTGAAGCCAAAATGCCCATAAAGGGCACTTCGCTCACCCGCCAGCCGTTATGCGTCATTGATTTGCTCGCAATTGATTTAAACAAAACTCAAAGGAGAAGTGCATGCCAAAGGAGAAAGGAAAATCAGTAGACGAAAGCACAGAACTAATTAGGACTCTCATCATCATTCAGCTTGGTTTGGCGGGAATCCCCCAGCAGGGTATCCGAAGTATTGCGGGATGTGACATGAATAGAGTTAATAAGATTCTCAAGCAACTCAACACAAAAAAGAAATCCAAGAAAAAGGAGTGATTCCAATGGGGCGTAAGCCAAAACAGACAGATCCGGTTGCAAAGAAACTCGAAGATATTGAGACTCTTCTTCAGGACATCCTGATAATTCAGTGTGCTCTGGTAGGCATCAAGAAAGCCGAGGCAAGAAAGATAGTTGCTGTTGACGACGCCCGTGTAGGCAGGATTTGGAAGCACCTCAAGATTAAGGTCGAGAACTAAGGAATACCTAATGGTGACTTTACACCTCAACCTCAGCCTTCTTAAGAAGATGGCACAAAAACTAGGCAAATCCGAAAAGTACGTTCGTGAGCAGATTAGTAAGCGAGCAACACGATTTAGTATTGCTTCTCCAGCCGCACAGATCCTCTGGGCAAAGGAACTCCGCATTGGTACTGGTGTAGCCTTACGAACCTTGCCTCCTCATGTCCAAGACCAAGTTCAAAGTGCATTGCCAACTACTTTCGCTCCCGAATCACACGAGACTTCCTCTCGACGTAAGCCTAAGAATCGTTCAGTCACTAGACCAGCCGATCCGATTTCGCTCGCTGTAGATTACCTTCTCACTGACGTGGAGCTTAAAAGCAGATGCACGGATTTATTGAAGAAGAGACAACACCTCGACCGTGCTTTCCGGGAAGCAACTACTGTTCTGGAGAACCGAATAAAGCAGCGGGCAAATATGAAGGGTAGAAATCCTGAACAACTCGTCAATCTTGCGCTGAACCCCGATCCGGCGAAAGCAGTCCTTGTAGTTAGTTCTGAACCAAGCGAACAGACTGGATTCCACAGTATTTGCAAGGGTATCATTCTTTCGTTCAGGCATCGAGCTCATCACGAACTTGATGACAATGCAACTCGCGAAGATGCTCTAAAATTCTGTGCCTTCGTCGATGTAGTGTTGGGCATCATTAGTAAGGCTCAGGTGAGGCCAAAACCATAGAGATTTTTCTATGCTCGCAAACCAACGAACGCATAACACGGTAAACAACGACGCTAGAAAATGAAGCTACACTTAAACAACCTCGCTCAATACTTTTGTTCACTGAAATGGGAATCATAGGTTCACAAAAGTATTGCGTTGTTTGTCAAGACGTTATCTGCTCATTGCGGACAGGGCAGTAAAGAATGGAAAATAGAACCGTCCCATTTTTACAACCCAAAAAAGGCTTAACAGCCTGGAGAGTGATATAGTAAAAAATTAAAATTTTGGAAAAACTAAACTATTACGGTTGCATAGCCAGGCGTTTAATATGGGAAATGTCTGGTTCAAAATACCCGTTAATGGTTACGATTTTGGGGAGAAAGATCCAAAAGAAAGGAGAAGGAAGATGAAAAGAATAGCAAAAGCTCTGGTTTTCTTCAACCGCAGAGCGTCAAAAAGCAAATTCCTATCAGTAAGTGTCGTTGTGTGGGCGTTGCTCACCGGTCTGGTTTTGGTTGTCACCTCCGCGGTCGCCAACGCAGCGGAACAGGAGGAGAACATAAGTGCTTTCCTTGAGCACATGCCGAAGGAAGGAACCAAGAATCTTCAAGGCATTCTCTCGGCCATCAACACGACGCGGGAGAGCCCGGTTCGGACGGAGGTGAGCGAAGAAGCACCCGGCGGACGGACGGCAGTGTTCAAGGCCAAGGCTTTCATTCTCCGTAACAAGTATTTCTTCTTTAAGGGTTCGGGCAGGGTTGTGTTACCATGCTCAACCCTCGATGTACTCTTCTCTCGGGACTTATTCGACAAGTCGAAGGGGCAGCAACCCACAGCGCAAGATACGGTGAAAACCGCGGTGACCATTCGCATTGGCAAGAATGTCATCGAAATTTCTGCTTCGGAAGAGGCTCACATGTTTCTCACGGACGTAAGGGGCGGTGGTTTGGATCCCGGACGTGGGCTTCTCTACGACGTCCTGGTGCTTCAAAAGGGGATTCAAGTGGCCGAGGGCGAAATATCCATCCCGAAAATGCAGGAGGGGAAGGCTATAGGTTCTGACGTATTTTCCGTCGGGAAAGACGCCTTCATAGAACCTGCGGAAAAGCCCGGACTGCTCGTGTTCCGCAACATTGCCCACCGGTGGGTTTCCCAGGCCGACACAAAGACAGAGGCGCCTACGAGGACGCCCCCCGCTCCAGGTGGCAGTCCAGCCGCCGGGCCTCCTGCACCGGATGAGAGCAAACCGTCGGCGGTTGCAGAAGTCCAGCCCGTTGACAAAGCAGAGGTTAACGACACGCGAGTGGAAGTTACCCCGTTAGGTCGCGTTACCAATAACTATAGGACACCACCCGGTTATTCTATCAGTTTTGACCTACGGGGAGAGCCGAGTCTTTTCAACCCCGGCGCAGAACACATGTTCATACGACCTGAAACTAAGTTCATGGACGCGGTGTATGACAGCAATGCCGAATATCCACTGGTGCTCAAACTAATGAAAGGACGAGGCCATGTATATCTATGCGGGCGTGGCAAAGTAACAACGGCGACAGGCAAGGTTTACGAATTCGGCAAGGAAGACACGTTCGCCAGTCGCCTGGAGAGCCTGAAATCGGAGAACACGTTGGTCCGTCAAGGTTCAGCCCTTGCGCTTGGCTGGCTTGCCCGTAGCGAAGAGGAAAAAAATACGGCGGTAACTGCATTGATGGGAGTGCTGAAAGATCCAGTGCCCGAGGTTCGGAGAAACGCCGCAGAATCCCTCGGCAGGCTGAAGGCGACAAAGTCCCTGGAGAGCCTCCTGGCATTGACGAAGACTTACCAGGAAAATGACTCTCGGGTTCGATTGATGGCTGAGATGGCCATCAAGAGGATCAAAGGCGAACTGAAGGATTGAGTAAAAGGGTAATAGGTAAGTTTTTCCAAAATTAGGGTGTGAGGTGGGGTCGGACCAAAGCAAGTATTTGAATCTATAAGTCAATGCTGAAAAAAGAGGGCTGATTTTAGCCTTAGAGTGGCAATTTGTGGGTTAAATTACCCCGCTTAGGTATTCCAAAGATGGCCAGGGCCAAGGAGGCATTACATTCCAGGTTATATCTGGCATATCACCCATAGATGCCACAAGAGGGAATTCCTGCTGAAATTTGTCCGGGACCGAAGACGGTGGCTACAAGGAGAGAAAACGGGTCGGTTCTATTTTTTCACGCAACTGGGAGATAACGCCGGCGTAACAAGTTAACGTCAAAACCCACGTGGATTCCTTATGCTTCAGGCATTAGCTGAAGTGATGGTGAAAAGATAAGGAATGTATGAAATGGAGATCCAGATAGACGCGCATACTTCAGAACGAGCAGAAGAACGCGGTACTAATGAAGATGAGATAAAAGACGTAATCCAAACAGGTTTTGCCATTCCTGCCAAATACGGAAGAATAGGGGAAGCCAAGGTTTATAAGTTTAAACAAAATCGTCTCGATAAGTATTATAAAGAAAAAAGGGTTGAAGTATTTTATACTGTTGAAAAAGACATAATTATAACCGTTACTGTATATGTATTTTATGGAAAATGGGAGGTGTAGGATGAATATTGTTTACAATGATAAAATTGACCTACTTTACATTAGATTGGATGACAGAAAGCAGGATGTTATAAACAGGCGTGTCTCTGAGGATATTGTGCTTGACATTGGAGAAAGCGATAGGATCGTTGGCATAGAAATTCTTGACGCCTCAAGACATGTGAGTCTGGATAGACTTTTTCCTATAAAATATGAAATCTCAAACAAAATTGATATACCCGCAACAGGCAGATAACACAAGATTGGCGTTTCCACCCTTCGGGAAATCTCTTAGTCTGGGGACGGTTCTCAAATATATTAATTATTATAAATAGTTAGAAGATAATAAAATATTCGAAGATTAATGGAATTTAATATAAATGGGGGGTAGGCGTGAAGCTGATCCCACAAGAGTTAAAAAGATCTTTGAGAAGCAGAAAAGGTGTGAGCTATCAAACCGAGGGTGAAAATATAAACTTTTTGGAAGGTATGCTCGAAATCTCCAGCTCAGAAAGATTCAGAATTTGACTTGCCCTATCAATATCGATTCCTACAATATGATTGTCTTCGTCGAAGTCCAGTACGATTCCAGGAGCAACCTCTAAGGATTCTTTGCTCGGTTTTTCGCTCAGATCAATATAAAGCGAATCGGTATCCTTGTAATAACTCATCTTCACGGTATATTCCCTCCCTTCGGTTTGAATCCCCTATCAATAAAAGCATTATGATAGGAATTTCTGCTTCTCACCAATTATACTATTCTTTGGCTGTTCTTTCTATCATTCACTACTAAGAAAATAACGTGTCCGTGTCCGTGAACCGTGTTCGTAAAGAACAAAATTTTCATTCTTGGGCGCATTCGGAGGGGTCACCTTTTAATTTGGATAATGCATGAGGCAGGGCGGTGAGGATCACACTTAGGCTTTCCTTTACGCTTTTCGGGCTTCCAAAAGCACACAATGGGATCAAACCTGCAGAATTCATTTTAAAGGAGATTGCTCGAAATGGCAGATAACTTTGGCTGAAAGATTTACATCCAATCGTTATCCCAATTTTTTAGTCTTGAACATTATCCACAAAGTGATTAAAATGTGAATAAGATGAGAGAAAAAATTAAGATATACATAGATACTTCGGTGATATCCGCATTGTTTGATGGAAGGAATCCTCATAGGCAGTTTTTAACTAAACTTTTCTTGAAGAACATAAATACTTTTGATGCTTATGTCTCTGAAGTGGTTTTGGCCGAAATTGACGACACCAGAGACGTTCGATTGAGAACGAGGTTGAGGGAAGTAGCCATTTCTTTTAAACTTTTGCCGATTGATGAGGAAAGTAGGACATTAGCTGACGAATATGTAAGGCATGGAGCTATCCCTTCTGATTACCCGGAGGATGCACTGCATATTTCTATTGCTACAGTAAATAGAATTGATTATCTGATTAGCTGGAATTTTGAACATATTGTCAGGATCAAAACACGCAAGATTGTGAACATGGTAAATTCTTCTTTGGGTTATCCAGATATAGAAATAGTAACCCCACCAGAATTAATATAAGGAGGTCATAAGTATGAACAAAAAAGATAAACTTTGGGAGAAAGTAAAGAAAGATTTCCCAGAAGATCCGGCGCTTCAGGAGGTGCATTATGCACGGTTGAGAATTCATGAGGAAACGAGAGGAATGACGTCGAAAGAATTTGTGAGATATATTAAAGCAAAGGCAAAGAAAGTTCTTGAACAAGGAAATAAATTAAAATGATTCTTAGACTGCGTATAATGTAACAAAGAATAGGGATATGCCCTTGAATTTGACAAATCTATTAGGGAAGAAACGATTATTTTGCCCGTACCAACAGAAAACAGAGTGCTTGAGACGTCCACACAAAAGCTAAGCCTTTCACAACCACTCGGAACGTTAACTGTTCATTATGGTTAAGGAAAAAGATACACTGCTTTTTTTGGTTTATTCTTCCTATCATTCACAAAATACTGAGTGCTCGTCACAGGGAGGCTTTCATTCTTGAGCACATTCTGATGGATCGCCCTTCAATTTAGATAATGCATGGGGTAGGGCGGGTAGGATCACACTCAGGTTTTCTTTGACACCTTTCGGACTTCCTGGGAGATTCACAATCAAGCTGGAACCTCTGATTCCTGAGATCGCCCTGGAGATCATAGCGTGAGGGGTCTTTTTGAGGCTTTCAGCCCTCATAGCTTCAGAGAAGCCCGGTACTTCTTTCTCAATTACTTTCAATGTTGCATCAGGTGTGACATCCCGGGGGCTTAAGCCTGTTCCTCCTGTCGTGAGAATTAAGTCTGCCTTCAATTGGTCAGCGCTTTTCTTCAAGACATCGATAATCTTCTCTTCCTCATCAGGAATAATCTCATAATGAATCACTTCGGCAGGGAGATCCTTTATCATCTCTTTAATGAGAGGGCCGCTCGAATCTTGCCGCTCGCCTTTGGAGCCCCGATCACTAATTGTAATAATGGCAACCTTGAACACAGTTCCTCCAGATCTATCTCCCCGCCCCTCGGTTTCGAGTCGCAACGACTGGTGGGAGGGGATGAAGGGGAGGAGGATCAAATATGGTCCTCACCCTCACCCTCACCCACGCCCTCTCCCGTCAAGGGAGAGGGAGAGTCTATACGTCCCCATCCATGGACCTCTCTCGGATGATAATTTCATCTCCTACATTCACTTCTCCTTCGCTTATCACCTCAGCAAAGATCCCTTCTTTTGGCATCACACAGTCACCTGCCTGGTAGTAGATGGCGCAGCGCTCATGGCACTCCTTTCCAATTTGGGTGACACGGAGAGTAACAGAATTCCCGATTCGAATTGTCGTTCCAACAGGTAGGCGAACGAGATCCACACCCTCCGTCGTAATATTTTCAGCGAAATCGCCATAACTCACATTTAGACCCATCGTTCTCATCTTCTCAATTGACTCGTTTGCTAATAAACTGACCTGACGGTGCCAGGGGCCTGCATGGGCATCGCCTTTCAATCCAAAATCTTTCAAAAGAGTACAAGATTCGATATTGGTCTTCTTTGTCCCCTTTTCATCGCTGATATTGACTGCGAGAACCTTACCTTTTTGAATGCTTCTCATCGCTCAAATCTCCTGATGATTATATGCCTCCAGCGTTGTTGATCTGAAAAAGGGTTCAAGGATTCGAGGGTTCATGGGTTCAAGCATAAACTTTCAATCACTTATAGCTTTCAATTATATCACTTGAACCCTTGAATCCTAGACCACTTGAATCCTTACAGTTATTAACTCCGAGCTCCCAACTCTGAACTCCGAACTATATACGTTCCGCTTTTGCCTCCCGTTTTCTTGATTAGGCGGATATCAGAGATCACCATTCCTCGATCAATGGCCTTACACATATCGTAAATTGTGAGGCCTGCTGCTGCCACAGCCACAAATCCTTCCATCTCTACACCGGTTTGGGCTTTAATTTTGACCTTTGCCTCAATATCTATTCGACTCTTCTTTTCGAAAGGAAAGAAGTTGATTTCTACATGAGAGAGATTGAGGGGATGGCACATCGGGATAATTTCCGAAGTCCTTTTTGCAGCCATAATTCCTGCCACTCTGGCCACGGCGAAGACATCTCCTTTTGCGATCTCGCCAGACATAATCTGTCTAAAAGTTTCTGGTTTCATGAAGATGGAGCCCCGTACCACAGCCTCCCTCAAACTCTCTGGCTTCTTACTGACATCGACCATCTTCGCCCGGCCCTTCCTATCAAAGTGGGTAAGTTTTGGCATTCCTCTCTCCTTGTTTCCATACAAAGCGCTTAGCGCATAGCAACCCCTCACCCCACCCTCTCCCCTCGGGGGAGAGGGTGGGGTGAGGGGAATTCCGCAATCCGAAATCCGAAATCCGAAATTGATTTATCCTCCAATCGACGACATATTCCTCTGACATTTTTTAAATTGGCATGTATTGATATGATGTCTTTCCGGCTTTGTTCTGAGGGCCACGAGAAGCCGTTCCTTCAAATCACGATCACTACCGCCCTTTCTGAGGAGTTCCTTCACGTCAATCTCCTCATCCGAAAAAAGGCAAGTCCTAATCTTACCATCAGGGATCAGTCGAAGTCGATTACAATCGTCACAGAAGTGACTGCTGACCGGACCAATCAATCCAATTTCTCCAAGGGACCCTTCGATTCGAAATCTCTTTGCGGGCCCATCCCATCGATCCGGGGGAATGGGGATCAGTTTACCAATATTTTCCAGACGACTTTTGATTTGAGGAATGGTTAAAATATTGCTTTCTTTCCATTCCTCTCCATTGCCAGAAGGCATATATTCGATATACCGAATCGTCAAAGGGAGATGGAGGGTCAGTTGAGCAAAAGCTTCGATCTCATCATCATTTAGTCCCTTGATAGCGACCATATTAATTTTGACGGGAGAAAGTCCCACTCTTAATGACTCCTCTATCCCTCCCCAAACCCGTTCATACTCATCTTTTCGAGTGATCTGATAAAACCTTTCTCTTCTGAGAGAATCGAGGCTGATATTGATTCTTTTCAAGCCAGCTTGCCTGAGATCTCGAGCAAACTCTTTTAAAAGGACTCCGTTGGTGGTGAGACTGAGGTCTTTTATCCCTTCAATCTTGGAGAGTCGCGAGATGAACTCGGCGATCCCCTTTCGCACCAGGGGTTCTCCTCCGGTTAATCTGACCTTGGAGATTCCTTCCTCTGCGAAGACACGAACGATCCTCAATATCTCTTCGTAGGTCAGAATTTCATCATGGGGGATTAATGGGATTCCCTCTTCCGGCATACAATAACGGCACCGCAGATTACAACGGTCTGTAACCGAGATTCTGAGATAATTTATTCTTCGTTTAAAAGGATCGAATAACATTAACTTCTCCAATGTCAAATGCCAAAGTTCAAAGTTCAAATGAAATCTTAAGTCAAAATGTCAAAAATTGTCAGAAAAGAAATAGTTTTGACATTAAAGCATTGGGCATTCATTTGACATTTGCCTGCCTACCGCAGGCAGGGATTTTGTCATTTGTAATTTCAAAATAATTCTTCTCCTGTTCTTGAAACATCGTATCCACCCATCTGGGAAACCATCTTTTTAAACTCATTCGAACGAATGGTCTCAATCACCCTTTGAATCTTTTCTTCTTCAAAGTGAATGGAGGGGATGACGAGATCATAGCGTTCCTTTGCGATGGGAATAAAATCTAAATCCATCGCCCTGGCTGCGGGAAGAATTCCCAGCCCGGCATCGGCTATGCCACTGGCAACTGTAGAGGCCACTGCCATGTGGGTGTATTCCCCCTTTTCATATCCCTGAATCTGACTTGGCTCAAGCAAAAGAGTCTTCAATGTGTGATCGAGGAGGATTCTTGTGCCAGATCCCTTTTGGCGATTGATGAAGGTGATATCCTTGCGGAGGAGGTCCTCCAATCCTTTAATCCTTTTTGGATTTCCACGTTGAACAATCAAACCCTGTTCTCGATAGACAAGGTGAATGACTCTGACCGCGGTTCCTTTTAAATAGTGGCGGAGATATGGGAAATTATACTCTCCTGTCTCGGGATCGAGGAGGTGAAGACCGGCCATATGGCAGATCCCATTCTTTATTGCAAGGATTCCTCCCAAACTCCCCACAGGATGAGAGGAGAAAAAGATAGGGGGATAGAATTTTCCCAATAGGTTTGCCAAGATATCGAGAGTGAGGTCATGGCTACCCACCATTACCACCGTATTTAGGATTTCCTCAGAAGGCTTTAAGAGTTCAACCTCAGCTGCTTCATTCTCATTGAGACCTTCTGAAAACATAGGAATCCGGATGATTCCATCAGCCTTGGTCAATGAGGTGATCACCCCAGAACCTCTGGGTAATGGTGTTGCAAAAAATTTTTCTCCCACTTTCCCCACCTTCACTCGCAAAAACTCTTCCATTCCCAATTTAGAAGGAATCTTTCTTGTTGGGAAAACCTTTATCTTAGGTCTATCCGGTTTTATTAAATGAAGTGACTGAAAGAGAAGGGGCCTGACCAATTCTTCATAGGCGATGATGGCAGAAACAGGGTAACCGGGTATTCCAATAATAGGTCGATCTTTAAATCGACCTATCAGGGTCGGTTTTCCGGGCATCATGGAGATGCCATGGACAAAGATTTCTCCTGATTCCTCAATAATCGACCGGGTATAATCTTCCGAACCCGCAGAGGAGCCAGCAATCATAAGAACGAGGTCGACCCCCTGGTAATGGGTGAGAAGTACCTCTCTAATCTTTTCTGGGTAATCTCCGACAATGGGATGGCGGAGGGGTTCTCCACCATCTTCGATGATCAATCCGCTGAGCACATAAGAGTTGGATTCGATGATGCCGGAAGGCGCAGCTCCGGATTGAAAACGAAATTGATTGAAGTCGGTCTGTTCCGGTTCTAACAATTCAGAGCCAGTGGGGATGATGAGCACTCTTGGCTTTTTCTTCACCTTGATCTCTTGATGACCGCTTGTTAGGAGTGTGCCAACATCATAAGCCGTAATTTTATGCTTTTCGGGAAGAACCATCTCTGTAGCGATCACATCCTCGCCCATTGCTCTGACATGTTGCCAGGGATAGGCGGCTTCCCTGATCTCCACGCTTGCAGCATCGATGAGATGGACATCTTCGATCATGATCACCGCATCCATTCCATGGGGGATAGGGTTTCCTGTATTGACGAAAAAGGCTTCTTTATTCATTAGCAGGGACTTTGGAGATTCCTCTGTGGCTCCATAGGTGCTCTCCGCTTTGACTGCAATTCCATCCATGGCTGCGCAGTGGAAGGACGGGGAGGAGATCTTTGCGTATAGAGGCTCTGCCGTGACTCTGCCCATTGCATAGATCACTGGAACAGTCTCAGTTCCAAGGTGGGTGAGCTTTATTAACTCGGATATGAGAATCTTTTTTGCCTCTTCCAAAGACTTTTTCTTTAAATAGATGGTGCGCTTCATAAAAGAATGACCTCTGCTTCTTCTCCTTCCTCTAGGCCTTCTTCGTTGATTCCGATCCTGATCAATCCATTGGCACGCACCAGGTTTGAGATGGCACCGGACTTTCCAAAAATGGGATGAGCCCAGAGCGTTCCTTCCTTCTCTTCTAAGCTCACCCTTACATAATCCTCCCTTCCCGGAACAGAAGGGATGTTGCGGCTGGCTCTGGCCTTTACCTTTATCTGGTGCCAAACGACTTCTCTGGATAGACCCGATAAGATTTTAAGGATGGGTTTCCCAAAGAAATGGAAGATGACCATGGCGGAGACCGGGTGTCCTGGTAATCCGAGGAAAGGTTTCCCGTCGATGTCCGCAAGAAGAGTTGGTTTCCCAGGTCTGATGGAAACGCCGTGGCCAAGGATCTCCGTTCGAGGGAAAATTTTTAGGACTTCTCCTGTGAGATCTAACGTCCCAACAGAACTTCCTCCTGTGATCACCACCATATCCGATTCTCTCAGGGCTAACTCGATCTTCTCCTTGAGATCGTTGAAACGATCTCTGGCGATGCCGAGAAAAAGGGGAACGCCACCAGCCTCCTTCACCATCGAAACGATGGTATAACGATTGATGTCTCTGACCTCTCCAGGCGTTGGGATATTTTCAATGGGCACGATTTCATCTCCTGAGGAGATGATGGCAACCCGAGGCCGAAAAAATACAAACACATCGATCTTCCCGATTCCTGCCATCAAACCGATATCTTGGGGTCGGATCAAATGACCTTTTTGAAGGACAACTTCTCCTCCTCTGACGTCTTCACCGATCTGAATAACATTCTCTAATGGGGAGAGGGTCTTAAAGACATGAAGCGTGTGGGCATTGATACTCTCGGTAAACTCAACCATTTGAACGCTATCCGCACCCTTTGGGACCATTCCCCCAGTCGCCACTTTCACCGCCTCTCCCTCTTTCACTTCGATATCCGAGATCTGCCCCATCGGAATTTCTCCAATTAGGCGAAGAATGGCAGGGTTCTTTTCAGAGGCCCCATAAGTATCTTTTGCTTTTAGGGCAAAACCGTCGACTATGGAGCGTCGGAATTCAGGAAGGTTGATAGGAGAGATAACATCCTCGTAAAGAACTCTGTGAAGGGAATCCTCGATGTGAATCTTCTCAAAAGAGAGGGGTTTGAAGCGATCCAGTTTTTTGTAAAGTTCATCAGGCGTCTGAACCCTGAAAAATCCCTTCATTTCTTTTATTACCTTTCAAAAAAATGGCCGATACCCGTGTTTAAGATATCGGCCATTCAAAATAGTCTATCTCCTTTCCAAACACGGGAGGTATGACCGTTTCCAGCCATGCCCTGACGGCCATCTTCCATATCCTGAAAAAAGGATTTAGGAAGAAGGCTCGGAGATCTTATTCAACTTTTTAATTAAATGATTTGGCAGTAAAAGTCAAGGGTAACGAAAATCAAACCTTGACGCCGAAGACAGCTAAAAACGTCATCACAAAAAAGAACCCGAAGAAGATCACCCCCACAATTAAGGCTACTTGTTTCCATGGATGGGGCTTGAATTCCTTTGGGAGATGTCGGTTCAGGAGAAATGTACCAAGGCCGGTACAAACCGTACCGAACAGGGCAAGATTTGCGGCTATGGTCAGCATCATCACCGGGGCGATTGCCCTGGAAACGATAATGTAGATTCCAAAAGCCCATAGGATGAGGATCAAGCCATAGTGGGGAATCCGGATATCCTCTTTGAAGGCCTTCCTCACCCCTGGCCAGAACCAGAGATTGTCAACGATCTGCCTGACGAACATATCGCTGACTCCCACCTGCGTTGGAAAAAGGATGAGGAGGCCCATGATCAGTACAAGATACCAAGCACCAGCTATACCGGCGTTAGACATTCCCTCAGCTAAAAGTGCTGGAGCGGCCCAACCTCTAACCGCTTTAGTCACATAACCGGCATATAACATAGATGGAATTAACATCCCGATCATGCCAAAAACGAAGTAAGGGAGGTACATCTCAAGATTGATCAGGCGCATCCAACCTTTGAAGTTGGTAACATTTGAAGAGGTCGGTTCAGGAATCTTACCTACAGCGGAGAAAACCAGCTTCTTTCCGCCGATGATCCCAGGGATATAGCCAACCTTCGAACCCATCCCGACCCCCTTATCCCGGTACCAGTTGGTAATGGCTGAATTGAAATAACCTCCTCCTAATCCTGCATACCCAGCTGCTGCGCCAAAAACCACCCAGTCCATCCCTTTAGGAATATAACCCACCATAAACAAGCCTTTAAGCGTTTCACCCCATACACGGGCAGGAATAAAAACCGCCATAACAATCAGCAGAGCCACAATAGCCAAAGTAGTTATTTTAAAGAAGGCCTCAATTGCCGATTTGACAGGACTTTCTCCGGAAATCATGATGAGATAGGCAACGAAGAAGGTAATCACTGCCCATATGGCCACTATATGTGAGTGTTCAGCTTTCGGTATAAATCCCAACTGCCAGGCAGCGAGGCACGTTGCACCTGCTGCTGCCCAACCTGGCCACATCACCTGGCTCAAGCAATTGGCTATATTGAGAGGAAGCCAGAACCAACTTCCAGGTCGTAACCTCATCATTCCTATTGTGATCGGTTCGCCGGTGAGTACGGTATATCGACACATCTCTGTGTTTTGGAAAGTTTGAAGAATGACAGCCACCCAGAATGCCCAGGCAATCAGCATACTGAACTTAACCACTGCCGCAGGCGCCAAGAGAAACTCTCCACTTCCAATTCCCACGCCAATGGCAATAAAGCCTGCTGGCCCCATCCACTTAAAAGTTCTTCCGGCTGTCCACTTGGGCGACTCAGGCATATTGCTCACTTCTAAGGGAAACCCTGTGCCTAATTGTTTCGTCTCCATCTCCTCTACCTCCTTGTTTTTGAATTAAGCAACCTTTCCTAAAACTCTCAAATCCTTAAACCCTTTTTGTCTCACCTCCTTCCTTTTGTCCAACGATTTCCCTCCTTTGTGACTACCTACTTCAAGAAGGGCAGTGGAAGAAGAGATCTCTGGACCATCACCTTTACCGTAACTTGAGGATTGACCAGTTGACAGACATGGACATCCCCAGCGATGCTGAGCAACATGGCTGCTTCTACATAATCGATCTTATGAGCTCTGGACAATAGTGTAGCCATATTGTCCAGAGCCTTACGAGCAGCTTCATCGAGGGTTTTGGCACTGGCCATGGTCATGGCCTTCTCCGGTGTTACGAGGAAGGGATCCGTCAGAGAAAAATCCTTGAGAACCGTGCAGAGGAAAGTCGCCTTGCCAGCCACTTCAATCCCTGATATAACGCTCTCCCCATCTCCCATCAGGGCATGGAAATCCCCAGCCCCCAATAAGGCTCCTTCATGAAAGACGGGCAGATATATTGTCGTCCCCGCAATAAAATCTTTGTTATCCAAATTGCCTCCATGGGAATCCGGCATCGCCGTTGGAATCTCTCCCGTGGCAGGGGCGACGCCGATTCTACCCACATGAGGCGAAAGGGGTATTCTGATCTTCTCATTAAATACGGCGTACCCATTCTCGAGCGGTACTATTTTTTTCCTCGGCTCTGGAACCTTTTCACCAAAGGCTCCTCTTTTTGGAAATGCCACGATCACCCCTTCTTCTTGAGCAATTTCCAATTTCTGAAGCTCCACTTTCAATACATTTCCAGGTTTTGCTTCCTTAACGAATACAGCTCCTGTCACTGCATTGATTCGGGTAGCATCCGACCCCAGAATGTTTGAGAAGTCTTTGATCTCTGTGAAGCGATCATGAGTCTCCAGTATAAAGCTTTCACCAGATTCTACCTTCAAGGCGACGGGGTTTTTAGCGCTATAAGCATAAATAAGGTTCTCTCGACCGATAACACGCATGTGGTTCTCCTTTTAAAAATTTAATTAGATAACCCCCTCTTTCCGCATCGTTTCGACCTCTTGAAAACTATAACCCAGCTCCTTTAACACCTCTTCAGTATGCTGTCCCTTGAGCGGAGGGGGGAGCTCCAGTTGGCCAGGTGTCCGACTCAGCTTTGCGGGAAATCCAAGGGTTTTTATCTTTCCGACGGTGGGATGATCCATCTCTAATAGCATCTTCTGGTGGAGAACTTGAGGATCTTGAAAGACTTCGTCGATATAGAGAATCGGTCCATTGGCCACACCGACCTTATCGAAGATGGCTTCCCATTCTTTGCTCGTCTTTTCCACCAGCTTCTCTTCCAGGAGCTTCGTCAATTCAGGACGGTTGGCGACTCGATCAGCCACGGTGAGAAATCTTTTGTCCTGGACGAGATGTTCCAAGCCCAAGGCTTTTGCCAATCGTTCCCACATAGCCTGATTACCTGCTGCGATATTCATGTATCCGTCCTTGGTCTTGAAAGTTCCGTATGGGGACATCATGGCATGATCATTTCCCTGGGGTTCTGGTCTCTCATTGGTGCCAAAATATTTGGCCGCTTGAAAACCAAGAAGAGCCACTAATCCTTCTAGAAGGGATGTTTCTACCCGTTGGCCTTTCCCTGACTTCTCCCTTTCTATGAGTGCCAAAAGAATGCCATAAGTGGCGAATATCCCCCCCAGAGAGTCACCGATGGCTACACCTACCCGAACCGGACCGGTGTGCTTCCATCCCGTGATGCTTGAAAGGCCCGACATTCCTTGAGCAATGGGATCGAAGCCAGCCCGATTTTCATAGGGACCGGTTTGCCCGAATCCCGAGATACTGGCGTAGATCAATCGCGGGTTCTCCTCTTTTAGATCGTCATAGTCGATCTTGAGCTTCCTTTTCACACCGGGTCGAAAATTTTCAATCACAATGTCCGCCGAAGCGGCAAGTTTAAGAAAGATCTCCCTGCCTTTTTCAGTCTGGAGGTTGAGCGTCATGCTTCTCTTATTGCGATTGTTCAACAAAAAATAGTAGCTCTCCCCTTTCACAAATGGAGGGCCAAAATCCCTGAGCATATCTCCTGTGTCAGGGGGCTCTATCTTCAAAACATCTGCGCCAAAATCGGCCAGGAGCTGAGTACAGTAAGGACCAGACATTGCTGCAGTGAGATCTACGATCTTGGTGCCATCCAATGGAAGCTCATCCATGGTCTTTCTCCTTCCACTCGGGATGATGTTGCACTTGGTCTTTTAAATATTATTAAAGGTAATATCGATCTCTTCCTTCGGGATAGGAATGATGAATACTGGTTTTCTGGTCCGATGCAGAACTTTTTCGGACACGCTTCCGAGGAAGGTATGGGCTATTAAGCCTTTGCCGTGAGTTCCCATGATGATCATGTCGCAATTCAACTCATCAGCCTTCTTGAGGATTTCATCCGCAGGGTCCCCATCGACCACCAAGATTGAGACCACACGTTTCAGCGTTTCTGGATCGTCCTTGAGCTCTTGTTTCGCAAATTCACTCAATCTCTTGTTAATTCTGTCGACTAACTCTTCCCTTTTCTCCTGCCTAATCTTCTCTAACTGGGAATGGGGCAGATAAGAATATACATAAACGGCTATATTTGCCTCCTCCGAAGGTGAAAGCTTTTCTAATACATGCAGGATGTGGATCCGGGCATCATGTTTCTGGGCCGAATTCACGGCGTAGCGAAAGGCGTAAGCAGAATTCTTGGTTAGGTCAGTAGCATACAGAACGTTTCTTATTCGGGGAATCATCGCCTTTCCTCCTCTTTCTTTAGAAGATCATGCTTAAAAATAAACCGTTCACCGAATCATCTTGCCGGGCAGCCAAAGGATTAGCTCCGGCCAGATGTAGCAGAGGACGATCCCCAGGAGCAGAGAGACCGCAAAGGGCGCGGCGCCGATCAGGACTTTATATAGAGGTATGTCTGGAGCAATCCCTTTCACGATAAATAGATTCAGCCCGAAAGGAGGAGTGATCATTCCCACCTCCATGTTGATGGTGACGATGACCCCGAACCAGACCGGATCAAAGCCGTATGCCAGGATCACAGGGTGAAGAATGGGGCAGGCAATCAGGACGATGGCCACTGGAGGCAAAAGGCAGCCCAAAATGAGGAGAAAGAAGTTAACCATTACCATCAGCCCTAATTTGGAAAATTTCCAACCGACGAGGGAGGCAGTGATGGACTGGGTAATGTAAAGCTTGGTCAATAGGGTCGTGAAAAGAAAGGAGGTTGCGATGATTAACATGATCATCGTACTTTCCTTGATTGTCATCTCCATGATATCCCGATAGGCGTTGAAAGACCTTAGGCGGTAGATCAGGATAACCATGATAAAGGTCGCAATCGCACAGACCCCGGCGGCTTCGCTCGGAGTGGCATATCCACCATAGAGGACAATCAAGAGGAAGACGACCAATAGCATAAACGGAGTTACCTTCAAGATACCTTTGAAACGGTCACCCCAGGTGTAAAACACATCCCCATAAAATTCCTTACCATAATCCTTACTCAACTCCATCTCCCCCTTTGCCACCCTCCGCCGTACCCAAATTGTATAGATCGCAACCCAGATGCACATCATAATGGTGACAATGATTCCAGGGAAGACACTCCCGATAAAGAGTTTCCCGATCGAGGTTTGGGTGGCTATTCCATAGACGATCTGAACAATGCCAGGAGGGATGAGGTTGCCTAAGGCACCACCACCCACGATCGCCCCAGCCGCTAAGGTGTCGGGATACCCCCTCTTTTGCATCTCAGGGATGCCCATAGTGCCGATGGCTGCTGCTGTGGCTGGACTAGATCCGCAAAGAGCAGAAAAGAGGCCGCAAGCGAGGACATTACTGATAGCCAGCCCTCCTGGTAGCTTGTGAACCCACCTGTTAATCCCCTCGTAAAGATCGGAACCAGTGGGCGTGACCGCCACAATAGCCCCCATCAGGATGAAGAGGGGGATAGCCAAAAGCCCGAAGTCGTTCACCCCATCAAAAACGACCATGGCCGTTAGCTCAAACTGGGCTGGGTCCATGAAGAAGAGCATGAAAAGGATGGAAGGAACTCCCAGCCCGAAGGCAATAGGCATTCCACTGAAGAGGAAGAGAAATAAGGTTCCGATGACGATAATACCAAGAATGTTCGGATCCATCTTTTTCAGCCTCCCTCCTTCGACTTTCTGGGCCCAAATATTTGGATGATGAATTGTAGAGACAAGAGGGTCATCCCCAGGGGTAAAAAGAAATATGGGATCGCCAATGGCGGACCCCATAGGGATTCCGACCTCCAGCCTTTGGAAAATGCCTCCCACCAATATTGCCATCCTTTATAGGCAAGATAGATGCAAAAGAGGAGAGAGATAAAGTTTGTAATTCTATACAGTCTGTTCTGGATACTTGATGGGAGCGTCCGGGTAACGAGATCGATATTGATGTGGGCCCCATCTTTGAGTCCGTATGCCGCTCCCAGGAAGGTGGCCATAACTCCTAAGTAGACTGCCGATTCGATCTCCCAAATGGTTGGAATCTTCAAAATGTAGCGCATGACTACTTCGTATGTCAGGATCAGGGAAGAGACCAAGATAGCTATAGCACTGATCCAATAAAATAATCTATTGAAAGCCTCGATCATTTTAGCAAACCTTATCAATGAGTCTTTCATTCTTTCCTCCTGATGCCCCCCATCCCTCTGATATTTAGAGAGGGTTGGGGGGACCATGGAAGATCTACTTTACGGCTTGGGCCATATCGAGAAGTTCTTTGCCCCCTTTGACCTTGTCACCAAAGGTCTTCCATGCTGTCTTCTTCGATACCTCGAGCCAGGCTTTAAAATCATCCGGTGTCATATCATAAACTTGGACGCCCTTCTGCTTAAATAGTTCAGTGACCTCGGTGTCGTCCTTGATCGCCTCCTCCAGGTTAAATTTCTCTAACTCTTTGCCCACTGCCATCACAATCTTTTGATGTTCAGGAGAGAGCTTCTTAAAAGTGATCATGCTGATGACAAGAGGTTCAAGCATATACCAGGTGGTTGTTATTCTTGGAGAAGTGTAATACTTCACCTGTTCATAGAGGCGATAAGATTCAAAAGAAGAAGAAGAGGTCATGCATGCGTCAAGAACCCCAGTCTGAAGGGCAAAGTAAATTTCTGAGGATGGCATGCTGGTGATCGCAGCACCCGCACCTTCGTGTAGCATCGATTCAAAAAACTTACCGGCTGCCCTAATTTTTAGGCCTTTCAAATCTTCAGGTCGAACGATAAGCTTCGTCTTGGCAGCCATGCCTCCACCACACCAGCCCCATGAGACAATCTTCATCCCGTTCTCCTCACAGATCTTCTCAATCTCTTTTCCGATGGGTTCATCTTTCCACCTCATGGCTTGATGATGATCCTTTACAATACAGGGCATCAGGGTGATGGAAAGCTGGGGAATCTTTCCTGATGCATAATCGAGGGGATAGACCGACATGTCGAGAGCGCCCTTGAGCATGGCGTCATACTGAGGGACAGGCTTGAAGAGCACAGAGGCTGGGTAGATTTCAAATTTTAATGCTCCTCCAGACCTCTCCCCTGCTCTCTTCGCAAAATGATGACATAGCCGATCACGAAAATCACCCTTGTCAATCGTTCCCCCTGGCCATTGATGGGAGATCTTCAAGGTCACGGCGGGGGCCGCTGGCTTGACCTGGGCATTAGCCTCACTCCAGACCAAAAGTAAAAAAGAAAATAAACAGACCAATAATCTAACTTTTATTGAACTTCTCATAGTTTTCTCCTCCTTCTTTAATAGAGAATTAAGCCTTATGGGGCTTCTAACATTGTATACATTTAGAAATGCGAATGGTTGAGCTAAGCACGTCTATTTATGTTGTCTCCCCACCCTTATCGGAATTGAAACTTCGACCTTGCTTAAGACCCCTTATATATTGCTGACCGATATCACAAAAGATCAGACACTGTCAAGTAATCAAAAAGGAGGGTTGCCATGTTTCTTTGGAGGCCTCTCCTCCCTTTTTGTCAAAAGGTCTTCCAATATCCTGATCAGTTCCTGTTTTGTATGACGCGGCTCGATGATAGCATTCACCAAGCCGGTGGAAGCGGCATAAAATGGATTGGAAAATTTCTCTTCGAATTCCTTCTCTTTTTCCCTTCGATATTTTTCTGGATCATCGGCTTCTTTGATCTCTTTTCTATAAAGGATGTTCACCGCTCCCTCGGCTCCCATGACGGCAACAGCGGCAGTAGGAAAGGCCAGGATATAATCATAACCCATCCCTTGGGAACAAAGTGCGATATAAGCACCACCTATGGCTTTCCTCATGATCAAAGAAATTTTGGGAACCGTTGCCTCGGAGTAGGCATAAAGGACTTTGGCTCCATGCCGAATGATTCCTCCATACTCCTGATCTGTTCCCGGCAAATATCCAGGAACATCAACAAAATTGATTAAAGGAATGTTAAAAGCATCACAGAACCTCACGAACCGGGCAATCTTATCTGAAGAATTGATATCCAAGACACCTGCCATGTAAAGGGGTTGAGTGGCCACGATCCCAACCACCCTTCCTGAAAGACGGGCCAGGCCAATCACAGCATTGGGGGCATAAGAGGCTTGGATTTCGAGAAAATCTCCATGATCAGCAATCCTTGAAATCACCTCTTTGATATCATAGACCTCATCAGAAGAAATCGGAACGATCTTTTCTAAGGTCTCATCTGGAAGGATTGGTTCTCCGGGTAAGGGGAGAGCAGGAGGGGATTCATAACAATTAGAGGGAAGAAAACTCAATAATTTCTTTACTAAAACAAAACATTCCTCTTCGGTTCGTGAAGAGAAATGTGCCACTCCACTTATCTCACTATGAACACGGGCTCCTCCCAGATCCTCAAAGGTGACCTCTTCGCCGGTCACATTCTTGATCACTTCGGGACCAGTGATGAACATCCTACCGATCCCCTCAACCATAAAAACAAAATCTGTGAGGGCTGGGGAATAAACTGCTCCACCGGCTGTCGGACCCACTACGATGGAGATCTGTGGGATGAGACCAGAGGCCAGGGTATTTCTTCGAAATATCTTACCATACCCATTGAGGGCCCGGATGCCTTCTTGAATTCGTGCTCCCCCGGAATCGAGGATCTGAATGAAGGGAAGGCGATTTTTTATTGCGAGGTCTTGGCAGGCTGCGATTTTGTCAGCATGGACTTCTCCCAACGTCCCTCCCAAGACAGTAAAATCCTGGGAGGCAATGAAAACGAGCCGACCGTTAATACGACCGCTTCCTGTAATCACACCATCGCCAGGCACTCTTCTTTGATCCATACCGAAATCCAGACACCGCGAGATGGCAAAAAAATCGAACTCATGAAAGCTACCTTTATCCAGAAGGAGATCGATCCTTTCACGGGCCGTCTTCTTCCCCTGGGATCTCTGTTTTTCAATCTCTTTGGGGCCTCCACCGGATTGGACCTCTTTTATTTTTGATCTTAGAACTCGGATCAACTCCTTCATTTTTTGTTTCCCGTTATACAATTAGAAGGTTGAGAATCACGTCTCAAAACATTGGGACGAGCGTTACGTAAATGCCACAGAGGATTGCTGTGGTAATGACACCAGCCACATTCGGGCCCATGGCATGAGGGAGGATCATGATGGTTTCTTCCACCTCCATAGCACAATGCTGAGCTACCTTAGCAGTAGTGGGAACACAGGATACTGCTGCAATGCCGATCAAGGGATTGATCTTTCCCTTTGAGAGTTTGTAAGCGATCAATCCGCCGATCAATCCCCCGATCCCCGAAAGAAGCAGGGCGACCATCCCCAGAATCATGATCAGGAGAACTTTGGGATTCATGACGATGGTCACGCTCAACAGGCCACCCAGGGTGAATCCCAGAAACATGGTGGAGCCCGAAAGAAGAACATCCAGAAATTCCCGGAAACGGCCAATGTTTGACTCCTTGACAGCCACGCCGAAGAAGAAGCAGGCGAAAAGAGGGGCAGCTACAGGAAAAAAGAGACTCAATACCACCCCAGCCACAATGGCGAAGTAGAATTTTTCTGAAGCGGGTACTGTTCGGATCTCCATTGGGTCCATGGGAATGGCCCTCAATCTTTTGGGCACCAGAAGCTTGATCAGATAGGGATAGATGGCATAGCAGACCCCAAGATAGACATACGCCACCACGGAGATGGGTACGAAGAGGTGCCTGGCCAGCGTCAGTGAAGTAAAAAGGACCATGGGGCCATCAGCCCCTCCCACGATGGCAATAGAGGCAGCCTCTTTAAAATCAAATCCGAAGGCGACTGCCAAGGGGAAGGTAAGGATCGTTCCCAATTCCGCAGCTAAGGCTAAGAATAGGCTTAAAAAGGGCCGAGCGATGAAGAAGTCCAAGTCGGTGATCACTCCGATGCCCATAAAGACCAGGCAGGCAATTAAGCCATTGGCAAAAGTAAAATTATAAAAGGGCTGTAAAAAATATACCTGCAGGGCATCGAGGAGTTTATTCGGTTCGCTCACCAGAGGATCAACAAAGAGGGTGCCAAGCTCTCCTCCTCCCATGATGAGGATGCCTCCGTTGACCACGGCCATGGTGAACCCCATGGGCAGCATGAGGAGCGGATCGAGCTTATCTTTGTAACCCATGTAGACCAGAACCCCCCCGAGGAGGATGAGTAGAATGCGGATGAGGGCCTGGCCAGGTCCCATCAATGCAAAGGAAGAAAGCCCAGGGAAGAAGTCCCATAGATTCACGTCTACTCCACTCCTTTACTTCGGTCAGAAGTGATCTTCCTTACAACGAGAATGATTCCACCCACGAGCCCACATGCGAAGAGGCCCAAAGCATAAGTGAGAATAGCTATCCGTAAAGCAACAATAACATCAGCCATCGAAGTGATCTCCTCATGATATGATTGCCAGAATGTGACCTTTGTTTAAAACCTGGCCTACAGTAGCATTCAACTCCTGAACCACGCCATCCACCGTGGAGAAGATAGGCACTTTCATCTTCATGCTATCCAAGACGGCAAGGACGTCCTTCTTATGCACTGGATCTCCAACCTTCTTTTTCACTTCAATCACCTTTCCCACCATGGGAATTCTTATTGCTGTTGCCTCCATCTCCTGCTCCTACTTAGAATTTCTCTGTCGATTAACCTACCATTGACCTTTAACCTAAGGCCTCTCTCATCAATTTTCCAACCTCCCAGGGCACCTGGGCAATGCCGATCTTGGCCTGGCTCAGGGCCTTCATCTTGCTTTCGGCCGTGCCCATCTCCCCTTCCACGATGGCCCCGGCATGACCCAATCTCTTTCCCTCTGGCGCATTTCTTCCGGCGATCCAAGCAACCACAGGTTTGGTCATCTTTTGTCGGACATATTCTGCTGCCTCCTCTTCCATGGTTCCGCCGATCTCTCCGACAATGACCACACCTTTCGTCTCTTGATCCTGCTGGAACAAAACCAAAATATCTTTAATGGTCGAGCCAACGACCTGGTCTCCTCCAATCCCCACAATGGTGCTCTGACCGATCCCCTCTTTGACTAAGGAAGCGGTTATCTCGGTGGTCAAGGTACCACTCCGGGAGATGACTCCAACATTTCCAGGCGCGACATGGTGGGTGTCCAACAGGCCAATCTTGCATTCTCCGACAGTGACCAGGCCAGGGGTATTGGGCCCGATAATTCTCGTTCCTCTTTCTCGTGCAAAAGCCTTAATCTTCATGACATCATGGATTGGGATCCCCTCGGTCAATATGACCACTACTTTTATTCCAGCATCGATGGCTTCAAAAGCGGCATCTTTTGTAAATCGGGCAGGGACGAATATCCCGCTCGCATCAATTTGATGGTTCTCCATGGCTTCTTTCACTGTATCATAGACCGGTACCCCGAGCACGTTTTCTCCATATTTCCCGGGTGTTACTCCGGCTACGATCTGGGTTCCATAGCTCAGCATCAGTCTGGTATGAAACATCCCCTCCTTGCCTGTTATGCCCTGGATCAGGACTTTTGTTTCTCTGTCAATTAAGATGGCCATCTTCTGTCTCCTTCTTCATTCAACTTAGCTTTTAGCCAGTTCCACGACCTTTTTCCCAGCTATTTGATCATCTTCATACACTTCGATTCCAACATCCCGCAAGATCTTCTTCCCCTCTTCGGCTCCGTTTCCTCTCATGGAGACGATCATCGGTCTATTCAATTTCCCCTCCCGGATGAATTTGGCCAAACCTTCGGCGATGACATCACAACGGGAGATGCTCCCGAAGAAATTTCCAAAAACAACCTTCACGCTTGGTCGCTTCAATACCAACTCGACGGCTTTTTCAGCGAGCATATAAGTTCTTCCACTGACCTCTAAGAAATTGGCAGGTTCGCCCCCATAATATCTCAGGATGTCAAGAGTGGTCATATTTAAACCAGCTCCATTCCCGATGACGCCTATATCGCCATCCATCTCCACATAACCGAGATTATCCCTCCTCGCCTCCCTCTCCAAGTCGGATAGGAACTCATCCTCTTTTCTGATTTCAGGATGTCTCCACAGCGCCTCTTCGTCAATGTTGATCTTGGCATCGGCGGCAATCAGATCTCCGTCGCTCGTTTTTACCAGAGGGTTGATTTCTGCAATCTCAGCATCGTACCGGTCAAAGATCTTATAAAGGGTGCTCAAAATCCTTGCCGCTTCCGAAAATGCTTTCCTGCGCAACCCCATCCTTCTGGCAAATTCCAGCGATGTATAATAAGGAAGCCCTTCTCGGATATCCAATTTTTCCCGGATCATTTGCTGAGGATATTTTTTAGCGATCTCTTCCACATCCATGCCGCCTTTGGCACTGGCCAGGAGAATCGGTTTACCCTCGCTTCGATCAATCGTGATTCCAGAATAGAGTTCTTGCTCGATGGCGATCTTCTTCTCTACTAGGAGTTTTCTCACCGGATAGCCTTTGACAGAAAGGGTCAGAAGCTCCTCGGCGAATTTACGGGCTTCAGCTTCATCTTCTGGAAATTTTATCCCTCCGGCTTTTCCCCGTCCACCAACCAATACCTGGGACTTGATAACCGCAGGTTTTAAACGTAAAAAGGCCGACCTCGCTTCCTCAGCGCTTTCCACAACGTGCCCCTCTGGAACAGGGATGCCATGCTTTCTAAAAATCTCTTTGGCCTCAAATTCATATAATCTCATTTTTTACCCTCCTTGACTTCATTAATTGACAAGATTATAGTGGAGTAAGACTATAAGTCAAATTAATAATATTAATCGTAACAATAATTTTTTTTAAAGGTTACTGGATGGAGATATGAACTTTCATCAGTTGAGAGTGTTTTATGAAGTAGCAAAGGCACGGAACTTCACAGTCGCGGCCGAGAAGCTCTACCTAACGCAGCCCGCTGTCACTTTGCAAATCCAGAATATGGAGGCATATTATGGAATAAAATTGGTCGAACACACGGGCAGGCATATCGTACTCACCCATGCAGGAGAAGTTCTTTTTGAATTCGCTGAGAAGATATTCGACCTTTCCCGCCTGGCAGAGGAAGCTATAGCTGACTTCAGAAAGTTGGACAAAGGTTTGCTGAAAATTGACGCCGTATTCACCTTTGCCGATTACTATTTGCCCGTCTTATTGGAGGCTTTTTATAAAAAATACCCTGGGATCACCATCCGAATACAGACAGGCAATACGAGCCAAATTATTGAAAATACATTACTTCATAGGAATGATATCGCTTTCATTGCCTATAAGCCTCAAACCAATAAACTAATAGCAAGAGAATTTATCAGCGATCGCTTGGTAGGGATTGTCCCCCTTCACCATAAATTTGCGCAAAGAGAATCTATCGCCCTTGAGGAACTGAATGGAGAACCCTTGATCCTGCGAGAGCAGGGTTCATCCCCAAGAAAAATTTTGGATGAAGTTCTGAAAACGAAAGGCGTATCCCCTCAGATCGTCATGGAGTCAGGGAGTACGTCGGTTATCAAAAAGGCTGTAGAAGCTGGGATAGGCATGACCATTCTCTCTCGTCAGGCGGTAGAAAGAGAGATAATGGCTGGCGTCTTTAAAGAACTGCGCTTTTCCGACGCAGATATCATTTACCAGTTTTTCCTCATCCATCACAAAGACAAATATCTCTCCGCGCTCCTTAAGGCATTCCTGGATGTCGCCACAGAGCACGCATTAAAGCTTTCAGCGAGTATGCTAAATCAAGAACTCGAAACAGAATAACCTCAGTTTACGAAAATAGCGCATTACTTCCTGCCTTATGAGCCGCTGTTGATCCAAGAGTAAATGGGAATTGTTTCACTGATGCGGAGTCTCTTCAACTTCGAGGAGAAGAGATTAATTTGCACTGAGGATCAGAGAGCTGATAATTCCTGAACGGTTTGCTCGAGGGAGGCTCTGTCTTCGATGTTGAGGGTTTTGACCTCGGGGTCAATTTTATTGATCATTCCAGAGACTACTTTTCCAGGCCCAATTTCAATGAATACTTCCACCCCGCTGGCAATCATCTTTTCCACGCTGGCTTTCCACAGAATGGGGTTGTAGATTTGAACCACGAGCTCTTCCTTAACATGCTCCGGATCCACAACTCCACGGGTTGAGGTATTAGCGATGATGGGTCTTCGGGCCAGATGGATATTCATATTTTTCAAAAAAGCCTCCATCCTTTCAGCGGCGGGCTTCATCAGATAGGTGTGGAAAGGACCACTTACCTTGAGAAGAATAGCCTTCAACCCTATCTGTTCGGCTAGTCTCTTGGCATCCTTCAGATTCTCATCGTATCCGCCGACCACAATCTGAAAATCGTTATTATACAAAGCCATATAAACTTCCGATGATTTGCAGATGAGTTCGACGTCTTCAATCTTTTCCCGGCTGAGGATGGAGAGGAGCCCGGCATTTCCGATCTCCTCACCAGAGTCCTGCATAAATTCTCCTCTTGCCTTTACCATTCTCACACCCTCCTCTAGGCCAACGGCCCCGGCGGCGTACAGTGCAGCATATTCTCCGACGCTATGGCCGGCACTGATATAAAAGTCGAAAACGATCCCCTTTTCCTTCAAAACCTGCCGGAATGCCTCATAACAGGCTATGGATGTGGTGAAGATGGCTGGTTGAGAATAACGCGTCTGGTGCAAGATCTTTGGCCCAAGCCGGCTAATAGATTCCAAATGAAGTCGATCTCCAACTCTATCCAGCCAAGCTTTGAACTTCTCCAAGGAAATTTTCTCATCCTTCTCGAAACAGAGGGCGGAGATATTATAACCCAGGATCTTATCAGCCCTGTCGAAAACCTTCTTAGCCGCTGGAAAATTTTCACAAATGTCCAGACCCATCCCATAATATTGAGCTCCTTGGCCCGGAAAGACTAAAGCAATTTTGGAAAAATCCTTAACCATTTGTGCTCACCCCCTAAAAAATTGTCTATGATCTTCCCATATCTCCCCATTTTTGTCAAGAATTCAGTTTTTTCTTGTCAGTTTTTTGTGTGAAAAGGGAGAAAAAATATTATTGACATCCAAAAATAGTTCTGATAAGTTTAAAAAAATTCAATTTCCATATTTAAAAAAGAAAAAATTAATTCAAAAATATTCAATTAATTACATTAATGATATGGGGGAAGTAAGGATTGTCATCTAATTTTATTCCTGCTGATCGACAGAAGCAGATCCATGCCCTCCTTGCTAAAAAAGGGGTGGTATCGGTTATGGAACTCAGTAAAATGCTGGGTGTTTCAGAACTGACAATCCGGAGAGATCTCGATGTATTAAACCGGAAGGGCATTCTGGAAAGGACCCATGGCGGTGCCATTTACAACTTATATATGAGCACAGAGCCTCTCTATTCTCAAAAGGGCTGCCTCCATAAGGAAGAAAAGGAAGCTATTGGTCTTGCCGCCACGAATCTTGTGGAAGATGGGGATACTCTTCTCATTAACAGCGGCTCAACCACCCTGGAGGTTATTCGCCATCTGAAAGGCAGGAGAGTTAGAGTGATTACTAGCAATGTTGGGGCTATTCCTGAAGCAATTGACAGCGAAATGGAACTCATCTTGATTGGTGGTTTGTACCGGCCCCGCTCAAATTCATTAGTTGGTGCCTTAGCCTCTCTTTCCCTCAATCAAGTGTACGGAAGTAAGGCTTTTATTGGAGTGGATGGAGTGAGTGTTAAATATGGACTGACGACGCCGATCCTTGAGGAAGCGGAGATCGCACGGGAAATGATCGAAAGAACGCCCGGTCCTGTTATCGTAGTGGCAGACCATAGCAAATTAGGAGTCGTATCCAATTTCATTACGGCGCCTCTGGATAAGATAGCTGTACTGGTTACGGATGAAAAAATCGATAGCGAATACCAATTAGGTTTAGAGAAGAAAGGCGTTAAGCTTATAATCGCTTCTCTAAATGCGCTGTAGCAGCTTCGGGGGAAGGAGGTGGTTATAAAAGAGCCATAGATATTTTTTGAAAGAGATAAAGAGTAATCTATTTTAATCATTTGACAATAAGTTGAAGGGAGATGGTAAAAGGAGAGATGGGAATTGCGTTCCATTAGTTGTAACTTTTATAGAAAGGAGGCTTACAATGAAGGGGAGAGTTTTAAGAATAGCAACCCTTATCCTATCGGTATTGCTATTGCTTCTACCGGTGCTTCCGGTTGAAGTACAAGCAGCAGAAAAGGTCGGTTGGGTAGGTCCTGTTTACAAAGAGCTGTCTGACAGTTTGATGAAGGGGTTCAAAGAATATTACAAAAAGACTTACGGTAAGGACATAGAGATTACCTTCGTCAGGCCCGGTGGATGGCCCGTTTGCGTAGATAAAATACGGGCCTGGAGGGGTAAGCCAGATGCTGATGTATTCCTGGGTGCCGGCGCCCCAGCCCATGAAGTTTTGATAAAAGAAGGCTTAGTTATACCCTACAAGCCCAAGGATTGGGATAAGGTTCCCGCCAAATGGCACGGCATGAAGGTAAAAGACGAAAAGGATTACTGGACCTGTTTCGCACCCTGGATCGTATCCACTCTGTACAACGAGAAGGTTTTGAAAGCGCTAAGGCTGCCGCCACCAAAAACGTGGAAGGATCTGCTCGACCCCATCTACAGAGGTTACATCGTGAACACGCTGCCATACGCCTCTGGCACATCGCACGAAATTGTGGAAATCCACTTGCAGGCATTTGGAGAAAAGGAAGGTTGGGCGTACAATAGATTATTGGCGGCACAGTTAGCCCGCTTCTCCACCAGCAGCGTAGATTCGACCCACATAGCGACCCGCGGCGAAGTTCCAATCGCGATTGCGTAGCCGCAAATGAACGCGTTTTCTGCGCGCAAAGATGGCTATCCCGTACGCGACTTGCTCCCTGACAAAACGATCCTTGTTCCTGAAGCTGTAGCTTTGCTGAAAGGCGCCCCTAACGAAGCCAATGGGAAAATATTCCTGGAATGGCTATTCAGCATGGACGGACAAAAATACGTTCTGGAGGGCTGTTACTTCCCGGCCAGGACGGACATTAAGTTCTCTGCCTGGGAAAAAGAAGGTGTCGCCATGGCCAAGCACGCCCGCGAGACGCTCGGGGTTGATTCATTCTGGGACCTGAAGGTTGGATTCATTGAGTACGATCTTGCTCTCGCTACGAAGAGGTGGGATGAGGTCAACCGTTACTACGAGTACGAGATATACAGAAAATGGGGCGAATTGAAACGCAGTCTGTTCCTGATAGAGGAAGTTGAGGAGGAAGTGGAAGCCGCGAAAAAGAAAGGGGTAGATGTAACGAAAGGTGAAGCGAAGATCAAGGAAGCCAGGAAACTCTTCGAGTTCGATGGTGCCTACGCGGCAGCCAGATTAGCGGCCTCTGAGGCTCGGGCGTTACTCGTGGCGCCGCCTCGGTGATCCACATAGTCAGTCGTCGGGAAGTACGGGCGAGCCATGGCTCGCCCGTACTTCCCTAAAAGGGAGAAAGATTGAAATATGTCTCGAGGAAATCTATTTCTTTCAACACTTCTATGGCTCGTCGTGGCCTTCTTCGTAATTTATCCACTCTCCTTTTTAGTGCTTGAAAGCTTTAAAATAGCTGGCACCAATCATTTTGGTATACAAAATTACATAGACTTCTTTAAGGACGCGTATTACCTCAAAACCTTTAGCAATACTCTTCTCCTGGGTTTACTGGTCCTCCTTACCACCACCCTGCTCGGGTTACCATTGGCTTACATTTTAGCCAGATATAGGCTGATGGGGAAGACTCTTCTTACGGCTCTCATCCTTCTACCAATTGTATTGCCTGCTTATGCTGGAGCCTTTGCCCTCATTGTCTTCTTTGGAAAACAGGGAACTGTAAATCTACTCCTCCTAGAGTGGGGTCTCATCAGTAAACCCATAAACTTCATCTACGGATTACATGGGCTCGTGTTCATTCAAGCCCTACATCTTCTGCCTTTTATTGTGCTCAGTCTTTCGGCAGGTTTTACCAACATAGACCCTTCCCTGGAAGAGGCAGCTGAGGTTGAGGGAGCTCATGGCTTTAAGAGATTTCTAACCGTTACTCTGCCTCTATGTACCCCAAATTATCTGGCCGGTGCTGTGATTGTATTCCTATGGCCCTTCACAGATTGGCTTACACCATTGATCTTTGGACTACCAGATTTCCTTCCCTCAATTGCCTATATTAATATAGCTTACCACTTTACAGATATGTACCGCAAATACATGGGGATCGTTTCAGTGGTCGTATCTTCAGTGATCTGCGTTGCTATGTTCTTGATCTCTAAGAGATGGGTGGAAAGTAAGAAATATACTGCCCTGTCAAAAGGAACAACGCTGGAGGGGAGAATTATCGACCCTGGGGCATTCATAAGACTTGGCTCTTATTTATACATGTTTTTTACTGCCATCCTCGTTTTGCTCATTCCCACTGTGTTGGGATTATCAGCCTTTTCCCGGAGATGGGTTTTGGAGCCGTTCCCAACCTATTGGACCCTTGATAATTTCAGGCTCATATTCATCGAAAGCCCAGGCTTACTGAAAAATTCATTTGTTTTTAGTGGGGTAGCATTACTTTTCGGGGTAGTCTTTGGACTCCCGGCAGCGTATCTGATTACCCGAACCAAAGTCCCGGGGAAAGATACGCTCGACTTTGTGATTACACTCATGCTCGCTTTTCCAGGTATTGCAGTGGGTGTTAGCTACTTATTAGCCTTTTGGGAAGTGGTACCATTAGCCACGCATTGGATGGTCATGCCACTGTCCCTTTTCGTACGGCGACTTCCTTACTTTCTGAGAATGGCTCATGCCTCCTACTTACAGCTCGATATTTCACTCGAAGAGGCATCGGAGGTATCGGGTGCGGGCAAATTCAGAACTTTCCTGAATATTTCTTTACCATTACTGCTTAAAGGAGTATTCGTTGGCGTGGTGATGTTTTTCATAATGGCTTTCCAGGAGATATCAACCGCCGTCTTCCTTTACAGGGGTGGATGGGAAACTTTACCCATAGGCATATACCTGAACTGGCATCGTGGGATGGAATTTGGAATCGCCGGAGCAATGGCCTTCCTCATGATCGTGATCATCTTCATCCTCTTACTCATCGTTTCACGAATAGGAGGAGGGATCCTCGGAGCGGCGTGGGGTTCAGCAGGGGGGAGGTATTAGATGGCATTTATAAAGATTAAGAGTCTCTTCAAAAAGTTTGGCAGTGTGGTGGCGGTTAATCAAATATGGCTGGAAGTGAAAAAAGGGGAGATATTAACCCTCCTTGGGCCCAGCGGATGCGGCAAGACAACCACTTTGCGCTGCATAGCCGGCCTGGAGAGGCCAGATGAAGGGGACGTTATCATAGATGGTAAGCAGATGTTTTCACAAGGGTTTATCCCACCCTCGAAAAGAGAAATTGGCATGGTATTCCAAAACTATGCCGTATGGCCTCACATGAGGGTGTTCGATAACATCGCTTACGGCTTAAAGCTCCAGAAATTACCCAAACACGTTATAAAGGAAAAAGTCACAGAAATATTAGAATCAGTGGGTTTGGCGGGCCTGGGAGGGAGGTATCCCGGACAACTGAGTGGTGGCCAGCAACAGCGGGTGGCCCTCGCAAGGGCCCTTGTGAGGAATCCGAAAGTGCTATTATTGGATGAGCCCCTCAGCAACCTTGATGCAAAACTCAGGGAAAGGATGCGATTTGAAATCAAGAGCCTCGTGAGACGCTTGGATATAACAACAGTTTACGTCACGCACGACCAGGCAGAAGCGATGGTTATCTCTGATCGTATAGCGGTCATGGACGAAGGTAACATCGTACAGGTCGGCCCTCCCGAGGAGATATATAAGAAGCCTGCCAACAGATTTGTTGCTGATTTCATAGGTACTACGAACTTCATATCCGGGGAGATATTGGAAGTTTTCAAGGACAGAGATCTGGCTTACATTCATACCGAATTTGGCCAGAAGATGCTCTGTAGAGTGCTTGACTCTGCAACGGCCTCCCCAAATAAGAAAGTACATGCCTCTATACGTCCTGAGGATGTAGAAGTATTCACAGAACCACCAGAAGATAGGGACAATCTATTCAAGGGCATCATCATGCATAGAGCCTATCTGGGCAACTTCTTGTACTTCTTTGTGAATATAGACAGCACCATGATTAGAGTGCAGGCTCCCTATGACATGATGGAGAAGGAAGGAGAGGAACTCTTCCTGTTCCTGAATCCGGAGAAATGTATAGCCCTATTCTGATAGTATAGCCTTATAGGGCTACCGGACAGGATAGAGGTGTCAGGGCTACACAATTAACTTTTGTCAAAAGTGTAGACCTGACACTTACTTAATTCTTACCAAAAAAGGCACTTAATTTTTTGCGCTATAAAGGTAAGTATGTTTAAAGGTTTTATTTTCGATTTAGATGGAACGGTTTATCGAAGCGACAAACTTATCCCGGGAGCTGATGTGGTTATTCGACTCATTCGGGAAAGAGGGAAAAGAGTTGTCTTCATCTCGAACAAATCCCTACAGACTCGAGAAGATTATGCCTCCAAATTGACTCGTCTCGGCATTCCGACAAAACCTGACGAGGTGATCAACTCTTCCTTTGTCATGACCAATTATCTTAAAAAGAATGCTCCGAATGCCAAGCTCTTTGTGATCGGAGAAACTCCCTTCGTTGAAGAGTTAAAAAGAGCTGGATTCATCATTACAGAAGACCCAAAAGAGATTGGCTATGTGGTGGTGGCATTTGACCGAACATTTGATTACGGGAAGCTTAATGTTGCCTTCCAGGCTATGAAATTGGGGGCCCATTTTTTGGCTACTAATCCCGACCGCACCTGCCCAGTGGAGGGAGGGGAGATCCCTGACTGTGCCGGTATGATCGCGGCCATTGAAGCGGTGACAGGAAAAAAGGTGGAGATCATTGTGGGAAAGCCCTCTCCCATCATGATTCAAGCGGCCTTAGAGGCTATGGGGTTAAAGACTGAAGACTGTATCCTCATCGGAGACCGCTTGGAGACGGATATCAAAATGGGTAAGGAGGCTGGAATTGCCACAGGAATTGTATTGACCGGCGTCACCGACGAAAAGACCCTCAAAGAAACTTCCATCCCGCCTGATTTTATCTTCCAAAGCATCGCCGACGTCGCGAATCTATTGATTGGATGATCCTTTGTCCTTTCCCTCTCCCCTGGCAGCGGGAGAAGGTGGGGGTGAGGGGGGAGGAATTGCACGAAAGTATACAACATCCACTGATTTATCTTTGCCTTGACTCCTTCAGAGAAAAAGCAGTATAATTTTATTCAAGGAGAAAATAATGCAAAAAATTGAAATTAACACTCCTGAGCCAGAAAAGGTACTTCCGGTCCTCCGGGATGCTATTGAACGACAGAAGCGCATTCTTTCTCAAAGCCTTGCGCAAACGGAGGAGAGGATTCAAGAATTAACCGCCCGCCTTCATGTAAACCCTGGTCTTCTTTTGACAGGACAAGTTCCTCATCCTGAAAATCAAGACATGGATCTCCTTGAACTGGAAGGTGAACTGGAGATTCGTCGCCACCTCCAGGAGCAGTTGGAAAGCCTTAAAAACCTAACAATATGCCCCTAAAAAGCTATCTGGCTACCCTACAGGCCCTCATAGCAGAAACACCTTTTGTTAATTCTACCTCTATTTTCTACGAAGAACGTCCTCCCACTGCCGGTCTGGTAAAGGGAACCTTGGTTTTTGCCGATGGGTCACAGCTCGATTTCAAGGAATTCATAATCACTCAACCAACACCCCAGATCATCAAATATGCTTATAACTATCGAAAGGAACATCTCGTCATCTTTTGCTATGACAATGCGTATGATCCTGCAGCGAGGCATCTTTCCACATATCCATCCCATAAACATGTCCCTCAAGGCATCCTTGAAGCACAACAACCTTCCTTAAGGCAGGTGCTACAAGAAATTGTCTCAAAACTAAAATTTCCATAAGATCACTTTGCAGACCCCATCAAATCTGGTACCGACTTCTTCCTGAAAGGATGATTTAAAATTTTATTTCCAAATACTACATTTCAAATAGAAATCAATAGAAGACCTAAGCAAATCACGGACAAACGATAATTTTCACAAAGACATTGGTTTAAAAGGCGAATTGGTGGTAATCATTGCCAATTCGCCTTTTTTGATTCCTTTATGATTTTCACAGTTGGAGTGTTTAAAGGATTTGAGGACTTTTCTTCTTTTTTAAATGTGTCTAAACCTGAGAGCACAGAAAGCAGAGAAGTAATCCTAACATCCGAGCAGACTAAGAAAGTTGAATCAACCAACAGAGACCTAATCAAAGGGGAATGTTACTTTTCGAGTACCACATCTTTCATTTCTTGGAATTTTTTCAAATTTTGAACTATATCAGCGCCGGGCCATAGGCGATTCAAATTCGCAATAAACTTTGCCTTCGGCCACGGCGACGTGAGCCTTGAACCAGCCCAGTGTAGTGGGCGGTTCCATTACATGAGGAGCGCCCTTCTCCAGTGCCTGCAGCCGATTCCGGGCTTCGCCCAAACTAACCTGATCCTCCATCAAGCGTAGCCAGGTTAACGATTCGCGGATGTGTTCTTTGAGAAATGGAAGAAATGGGGTCACCCATTTAAAACCCATTTAAAAGGCACCTGTCAAGAGAAAAAAGCATCCCATGAGTAAGAGAAACCGCTGTTTTACAGCCTCCTTTTATTGAGTGAGGGTTTTCTATAAGCGATGTGGCTGCGAGAATGGGCTGCCAAAGGGCTCGTCGGAGCAGCCGCCTTCCTTTATGATCTTTTCGGATCTTTTCGTCCCGATCCGTTTCCGATGCATTTCATTCCCCACTCGCTATCTGGAAGTCTCCGGTTCTTTCTTACCAAGCATGATATCCCGATGGAGCCACCAACCTCTCTCCCTTTGCCGTAGTTTCTTTGGGTTTGTTGGTGTCCGTCTCGACGGCACCAGTCACCCATCAGGATCAAGGTCTGCAGAAATACCAACTCTCCTCTGCGACCCCTGTCCGCCTCTGCGGACCCAGAAAATCTTCGGTTCCAGGCCGTGTCCAAATGGTTTGTCTTTACAGGACTCATGGTTGTTAGCCAACCCCTCGTGGCTCACGGCGTGGGCGGTCAAGACGTTGATGACCTTGTAAGGCTGGGGTGGAACGGTTGACCAATCAGGCCTCGTGGTTTATGATCAACCCCAATTGTGGTTCCCCGTTCCAGCCCAAATCTTCATCCGAATAACTTCTCCGGCCTAAAAGGCACTTGATCCCTCATGATGTAGTAAGCCGCTCGGGCCAGCTTATGCGCCAAGGCACTATGGGCCACCGGAGCATTGGTCTTCTGCATCTTACGCTGGTAATAGGCCCGGGGCTCCAGATAATACCGCCGGGCCAACTCCGATGCCTCTGCATAGGCCCAAGACAAATACTTATTCCCGTTCTTCTTGTTGCCTGACCCCTTGCGCTTCCCGTTGCTCGTCCACTGGCTGGGGACTTTGCGACAATACGACACATAATCTCCCACCGTCTTAAACCGACTGATGGGTCCCGTCTCCAACATAATGCTCAACGCCAAGATCTTCCCCACTCCAGGAAGCGTCAGAAGATAACGATACTCCTCCCTCAACTCAATCCTCTTCTCCACCACCCCCTCAATCCTACGGATCTGATGGGTCAGAAAATCAATCGCCTCTTTACTCACCCGACCCGCCAACGCCAAATCTTCACTGCTCTCCAAAAGCGGGGTAACCCGATCCTCCCGGAGTGCCTTGACATCATTCACATTCACTTTCCTTCCTAAATTGCGGCTCAGAATATTTTGAAGACTGATTACCAGGGAAGTCCTCAGTCTCACCAAATGCCCTCGCTTCCGCAGAAGATCTCGCACGGGCCTCTCCTCTTTCGGATAAATATAACCCTCAGGCAAAATCCCTAACCGCAGCATCTCTGCCAACCAAAAAGCATCATGCTTGTCATCCGCGTGCTTCAGCCCCACATACTGCTGAATCGCCGAGGGATTCGTCAAATGAACCTTGTATCCCTCCTCCATCAACCCATCCACCAACCAATACCAGTTATACGTCGACTCCACCGCAATCCCTACTACCTCTGCTTCAAAAGGAACCAGTACCTCTCGAATCCATTCCAGATCATTCGACAGTTTCTTTCTGAACACTCTCTTCCCATCCCCATCAATAATCCCCAAATAATTGTTGTTGCCGTGAAGATCAAAACCTGCGTATAATTCTTTTATAAGGCACCTCCTTGGGTTTAGATTTTGCTGCTTCCCCAAGCATACCCCATTCCGTGGTATGTCCAGGTGCCTTTTATATGATTATCAGGGCTTGCAATCATGCATTATATCATTTTTCAATCGAATTGTTTCATTGCAAGACCTGACCCCATCTGCCATCTGGGATTAAAGAAGGGCGTCTCTTAAAATCTGAATGGGATGCAGTACCTTCAGGCCGGTCAGATGGCGGATCTGCATACGGCAACCTTCACAATCGGATAGAACGATTTCAGGTTTCAGGCGATCAATGGCCTCTGCCAGATCTCTTCCGATCTCCTGAGAGATCTCATGTTTTTCCTTTTTGAAACCGAACGTCCCACCTAAACCGCAACAATCCGCCTCGATGTTATCAATTTGAAGACCTGGAATGAGTTGTAAAATCTCAAGGGCTGGCAGACCAATTCCTAAGGATCTTAAATGACACGGGGCAAAATAGGCTACTTTCAGGCAGAGTTCCTTAAGATCGGCATTGAGATTTCCTGACCCCTTTAAATTCCTCAAAAACTCAAAGATGTCGAAGGTATGTTTGGCTACCTCTTCCGCCCCCGGAATGGCTAAAAGTCGGCTATATTCATGTTTGATCATGTAGCCGCAGCTGGTCGATGAAAAAATGATATCCGAACCCGAATGAATTGTGTGAAGAAGGGAAGGGACATTCCATAATCCCATTTTTCTTGCCCCTTTGAAGTCGCCATTGCCAAGCATTGGGATGCCGCAGCAACGCTGGGGTGGGAGGATCACTTGGAACCCATTTGCCTCCAATACTCCCACCGTGGCCTTTCCCACATGGACCTCGTTCGTATTGATATAACAGCCATAGAAATAGGCAATCTTCTTTCTATCTTTGGAATAAGGTTCAAATCCCCCCATCCCCCCTTTGGTAAAGGGGGGTGAGGGGGGATTATCGACTTCTACTGTTTGGCGGCCATGAATCGCTCCCTGGTGATTACCTTGAGGCTGATGCTTTCTGAACCACTGCCGGAAGGCGGGGGATTGGTAGCCCGGAAGTTCCCTTCTTCTATCGATTTTTAGGAAAGCATCCAGTAACCCTCTGACTGTGGAATTTTTTAAGAGGCGATTTACGATAGATGAGAAAAGGCTTCCCAATGGACCCAAGAGATAGATATGGGTAAGAAGCCAATCCCGAAAGGGTCTTCCCTTTTCATCCAAATATTTTGCCTTGGCGATGAGGTTCAGTTCGGAGATGTTGACCTCAGATGAGCAGACCAGATCGCAGAGGTGGCAACCGATGCAGAGATCAATCCATTCATCCATAGAAGCATCATCCGGTCTTCGGAAGCGTTCGGCTCCAGGCCCTGCCTGTTTCGGCCCTGGAAACTTTGGTGTAACCCGGGAAACCGGGCAGATGGCCATACAGGTAGCACAGCGAATACAAACATCAACATTATTTTGGGGCCACACTTCTTTTTTCATCACCATATTCCAGTCGTGACCAGCACTAAAAATCCGAAATCCGAATATCCAAATCCGAAACAAATCCTAAATTCAAATGATCAAATTCTTCAAACCCATTTGGTTTTCCGGTTTTGAATTTTGAATTTCGATCATTCGAATTTGTTTCGAATTTCGCCTGCCTGCCGCAGGCAGGGATTTCGTGCTTCGAATTTAAAATGTCTACTTGCTTGGCAGAGAATTGATCCTGTTTAGCGTACAATCTCATTTGTAAGCGCTCAATGCTTTTTTGGCAGCCATATAGCCTGTTGCGATCTCAATACCTTCTCTTGACTTCTCATCAATGGAATGATGGTGGGCCAGGATTGAACCTGCAACCCAGACATTTTCCAAAACCAATTCGCCTTGCTCATCAACGGGTCGAAGGGATGAATCGGTCAGAATGCCTGCCTGATGAATGGGATGAGGAAGATCGTCAAAAAAAGATTTTCTAAACCAGCCTTCTCGTGACTTCGGTTGAGCCACGGGTAGATGAAAGATGGGCTCAAAAATCTTCTCCTCATCGGCCACTAATCCTCCTCCGATAAAGCGACCCGTGGCAAGGACATAGCGACCGGCAGAATAGGACGTCAAGACGGGAGGATTGAAGACTTCAACTGCGTCGCATCTCTTTCCTTTTAGAACAGCTCTTGAAACAGAATGGCCTAAGAGGAAGGTGACGCCTTTCTGGATCAACCATTCTTTAAACCGGTTGAAGATTCTCAATCCTGGAATGGATGGTGGCAGAGTTGGAATTTCAAAAACCTCAGCACCGATGATCTCTTCCAACCCTTGCTTCACCTTCCAAGGATCTCGTATTCCGAAAAGAGCGGGAAAGCCGATTCGGGTTTCCCTGGGCAGTCGATTCTTGATTTCCCTGGCGATGATTCCTCTGAATGATTCTCTTTCCATGAGTCTGGCAAGGGCAGTAGCACTGATCCCTTGGCGAGAAGTTTCAGGAAGAGAAAGAGTGACTCCTCTACAGTTTAACTGGTCGGCAACATAATCGGCATAAAAGTCCTTGAAGCCTTTAAAACCAACGATAAGGCCATCTCCTTCTTTGACAGTAGTTCCTGCGAGCATAGTGATGGGAATGAGATACGTAGGTCGAAGTGTTCCTGTCCCTGTGGGAATAAGAGAATTCGAATCCCCGACGGCTTGATAGGAGTAAGGGGGTGAGAACAAGGAGGTAAATGAAGAGAGGGCTTCATTTATCCTTTCGATCCCTACTTTTGAATAAGGATGTTCAGGACGATCTTTCAACCATTGGGAAAGGCCATCGCTCATCTTCATTGCCCTTGGTGCTGTTAGAGATGGGGGTTCCAGAACATCGATCGTACTTGAGAAGAGAGGAAGGCAGCCCATCCCCTTTCCGATAATAAGGACCTTCTGACCAGCCTCGGCTATCGTTTTGGCAGCTATGAGACCGGAAAGTCCCATTCCAATGATGATAAGATCGTAATGCATAAATTACTCTGAATGCGGATTTCGGAATTCCCCTCACCCTGTCCTCTCCCCTGAGGGGAGAGGGAACTCCGCATTCTGCATTCCGCAATGCTATGCCCCTTGGCCCCTATGGTTTAAGGTTAAAGAGTCCTTTGTAGATCGATTCGATCAGTTCTTCTTCTTTGAGGGATGTTCCCCAAAGGACGGGACGAATTCCCCTCCATCTCTCTTCAAGAAACCCTTTCAATAGGTTATTGGAGTCTCTCTCCACCATTCTTAATTCATGCAACACCCCAAGAAGCCGATAGACACAAAAGCCGCCCTGACATGTCCCTTTGGCAAGACGTGTTCGATGAAGAATATCTTGGAGGTGTTTTAACCTTTCTTCCTTTAGAAGTCTTTCTACTTCTTCTCTCCGAATCAACTCACAATCGCACAAGATCTCTCCTCCCTCGCCGGAAAGAGACTGGCCCATCTTTTTGAGTCGATCTTTCAGTTTAGGAGGCTCGCTTAAACCAGGAAGGGGCTTCAAATGGGTTGAGCAGGACTTGTCGATTCCCATCTTTTGGCAAACAAGATCAGAGGTCTTCTCTGCCATCAACCGATACGTCACCAATTTCCCTCCTGTGATGGTGATCAAATTTTTCAGGCCATCTCTCTTATCATGGTCGATGAGGGTATAACCGCGACTGATCTCGCGATCTTGTCCTTTTCCTTCGGATTGGAAGAGAGGCCGTATACCTGCATAAGCTCGGATGAACCTCCTTCCTTGGATAGCGGGGATCATCTTCGCAGTCTCCTTGATCAGAAGGGAGACCTCTGAGGGGGTGACTTCAAAATCTTCAACCTCTTCTGCACAGACAGATGTGGTCCCGAGAATGGATACGGTCTCGTTGGGTACGATGATGTCGCCGTCGGAAGGGAATCGGCAGCGATTGATGACCCTTTGATTGAGCCTCTGATTGGTGATGAGCATGCTCCCTTTGGAAAGGGCCAAATCGATGCGAAGACCGGCAAATTTTAAAAACTGGTTTGCCCAGGCTCCAGTGGCATTGATAAGGTAGGATGCCTCAATCGAATATTCCTCACTGGTGACGGGGTCTTTTGCGTGGATGGCTTGAATTTTATCCCTGTCCATAAGGAGAGAGGTGATTTCGGTATGGAGAATGAACTTTGCTCCGTGTCTGGCCGCATCTCTGGCATTCTCGAGGACTAAGGCAAAGGGATTGATGGCTCCGTCCGGTACCTTTATTGCGCTGAGAAGGTCGGGATTGAGTTCCGGTTCCGATGCCAAAGCTTCATCTCGAGACAAAAGGGTAGTTGGAATTCCTATTTCTTCACACGCTCGAAGAAACTGATCTCTAAAATCGAGGCCATCTTCTGGAAGGGAAATAAAAAGACCGTCCGTCTCTTCAATACAATGAGGCGCAATCCGCCTTAGAGTTCTATTTTCAGAGATGCATTCCCGGGCAGCCTGCGTGTCAGAGACCGCATACCTTCCACCGCTGTGAAAGAGCCCATGATTTCGTCCAGAGGCGCCCGAGGCCAAATCCCCCTTTTCAATTAAAACACAGGGGATGCCTCTTAACGATAAATCCCTCAAGATCCCGAATCCGGTGGCACCACCACCAATAATTACTACCTCTGTTTTAAGCTTCATTCGGGACTCCGTTCATAATAAATCCTAAATCCGAAATTCTAAACAATATCAAATGTTCAAAATCCAAAATTCGAAACAAAATTTGATGTTTTGATAATTTGGAGCTTTGAATTTTGGATTTATTTCGCCTGCCTGCCGCAGGCAGGGATTTCGTGCTTCGGATTTCGAATTTATCAATTTTACGTGGCCTTCATCACGACACTACAGATGATGTTGGCTGCTTCGTCACTTCGGTCCGCGGCATTGCTGAGATGTCGGTAAATCTCCCTCATCTTTAGCATGTATACTGTATCGGTCTTCTTGAAGAGATTGGCAAGGGCGGAGTGATAGGCCTTCTCCATGGTATTCTCGTAAAATTTTGCTTTGACGGCATGTTCGATAGCGATGTTGGGATAAGTTTCCAAGATCTTCATGGCGTCACTTACTTCCCGGGCTGCCTTTCTGAGGATGTCCACCATCTCTCGGAGATGTTGGTCTGAGGAAACTCCATAAACCTCCATTTCGTCCACAGTCGAATTGGCATAATCGACGATATCATCGATGGCCCTGGAGAGGGCATAGATATCCTCCCGGTCCATGGGAGTGAAGAACGTTTTGTGGAGTTCTTCCACTACGACCCTCCGAAGTTCATCTGCTTCCCTCTCAATCTCTCTGACTCGATTTGCATTTTTCTCATTCTGGTTTTCAACGAATCCTCCCAAGGCTTCAATTCCTTCAAGGGTCTTGGAGGCCTGATCCGAGAGCATCTTATAAAAGTTCTTCTCTTTTGGAAAGATACGATCTTTTAAACTCAAGTTGGGCTTCTCCTTTTAAAATGCCTCCCTTTTATTTGGGAAATTGCATATCTGTTTAACGAGATCCCATCAATTTGTCAAGTGAACGGTCCCGGAGTTAGCACTTCGCTCTAAAATCTCGACCCATTCGACAGCACCAGACCCCAGATTTCATGGTAGTATGGAAAGCACCGCTCAGGCCGAGGGCAAGCCCTGGCACGAAGGCCCCTGCCACATGGAGCAATCAAGAGGGCGAACCTTAACTTAGAAACTTTCCGGGTCAGGGTTGACATCCATTTCATACAGGTTAAAATACGAGTGAATCCCAAAATCAAAAGCGTTTCATACTAAAGATTGTTGAGAGGACTGGTATGGGAGAGGAATTGATGGAAGTAAAAGTCATGGGCGTTTTGGTGGATCCCAAGGCTTCGAATCCTGTCGTCGTCTTGGTGGATCTCACTGGACAGAAGGCATTGCCGATTTGGATTGGCGTCTTTGAGGCCGAAGCCATTTCAAGGGGTCTCGAAGATGTCGTGACCCTTCGGCCTATGACCCATGATCTGATGAAACAGATTTTAGATACGTTTCAAGTTTCCCTCATTAGGGTGGTCATCACTGACATCAAGGGGAATACCTTTTATGCCAACCTTTATCTTAACGTTGAAGGGAAAGAGATTATTGTGGATAGCCGTCCCAGTGATGCCATTGCCCTTGCGGTAAGAGTGAAGGCCCCTATCTTTATCGCTGAATCGGTGATCGAGGCGATAAAGCAGATGGGACTGTTTGGCTGCAAATTTTTGGAAGATCAGGATGAATTGAAATCCATCATGGAGAGCATGAAACCGGAAGACTTCGGAAAATTTAAAATGTAAATTCCCCTCCAGAAGAAGCCACTCTAATTTCTCACTTGGACGAGCCACACCTTAAATTCTCTCATTCCTAACTTAGGGACTGCACCACCCTGAACGAACACCTTTGGCGTAAAGCTTTGGGGAAATATTTGTCCAAAATCTCTTGATTTTGACAATTTGTCACTTTTTTAGACCCAACTTTCAGCTTAGAGGTTTACTTAACAAATTTAAGTAGTACTTTAAAAGTCAATAGCTTACAAGTTTCTGATCCTTTGTTTGTCCTTTTGGCATATCTTTTGCTCTTAAATACATGAAAATTGAAAAAATTGGAGGTAATTCGATGTCTTTAATGGAAAAAGATTTAGTCTTAACCACCGACGAGGCGATTCAATACTTGAAAATTTCCAAGCCGACATTCCTTAAATATATTCGTCTTGGAAGGATCAAGGCCATCAAAGCAGGAAAGGGATGGAGAATTCTCCATTCCGAATTGAATCGATTTTTGAAGGGAGAGATAAGTCAATGAAATTTAAGAATTTCATCCAGTTGGGAATTCTCTTTATCCTCCTCATCCTATCTACACCCATAAATGGGAAAGATTTAAAAGGTAAGATTCAGATTGGTATTATCCAATGGGCAGCATCTCCAATCGACTATACCCGGACTTGCGAAGGATTTATAGAGGGCATGAAGGAATTAGGTTATGAAGAGGGGAAGAATGTTCATTTCGATATTCAGATTGCAGAAGGGAGCAGAGAAAAGGCTCGGGGGATTGCTAAAGAATTTGTTAAGAAAAAAGTTGATCTCATCTGTGCCCTCGGTACCATTCCATCTTTAGTTACTCTCGAAGCCACAAAAGAAATTCCCATCGTCTATTCCATTGTCGGAGAACCCAAGGCAACTGGGATCATCGAATCCTGGGTATCTTCAGGAAGAAATATTACAGGAGTTTCAATGAAGATTCCCATGGAGAAACAATTGGAGATGGTTCAGAAGGCAGTACCCAAATTGAAACGATTTGGAATCCTTTATTGTCTTTCGACACCTCAAGCCATTGTGACCGCTGAAGAGGCTAATCAGATAGCGAAGAAATTGGGTATGATATCCCTTACCCGTTCCTTACATTCCGATCATTTAAGTCAATTGCCTTCCTTCACGGCGACTCTGGCCAAAGAAGTGGATGCGATCTACATTCCGACAGATCCGATTCTGACGGCAAAAGAGAACCTCCTCAAGATTATTGAAGTCTCCTCCAGATTTAAAATCCCCGTTATCGTTGTCAGCGATGAGGCAGTTGAATTAGGCGCATTGATGGCCCTTCACTGCGATTTCAGAGAGATAGGAAAACAGGCCGCACCCATGGCAGTAAAAATTCTTAAGGGAATGAAACCTACAGACATTCCCTCTCAGAGGCCTTTGAGCCATAGGATAACGGTCAATTTGAAAACAGCCAAAAGATTGGGCATTACCATGAGTCCTCATTTTTTAAGTTTAACCCATCGGGTTATCGAGTGAGGGAGGAGATGATAGATAAAGTTAGAAAAAGCCTGACGTTAAAATGGATGGTCTTTTCTGTTCTTTTGGCCACCATTCCGCTCTCCATCGCAGGTTTCATCATCATCCAAATCTATCAAAAAGATTTGAAGAGATCCGTCATCGAGATCGAGGAAGCAAAAGCCAATATCGTTGTAGAAAGAACGCAGGCCTTTTTTGAAAAGGTCACCGGCAACCTTCTCTTTCTCACAAGAGATGAGAATTTTAGGAAGAGCAGTTTATCCCATGCGAAGGGTCAATTGGAAAGTCTTCTTTATCAACACGATTACCTTGTGGAACTGACTTTATTAAATGGAAAGGAACAGGAGATCGTAAAGGTTTCGAAATACAAAGTCGTAAGTTCATCTGATTTGAAAGACCAATCGAAGAGCGAGATGTTTCAGGTAGCTTCGAAGGGTCAGAATTATTATGGTAATGTACGCACCAGTGGAGATGAGATACCTTTAATTACCATTGGCGTCCTCGTCGAAGAATATAAAGGGAAACCAATTGGTGTTTTGGGTGCGCAAATTCATCTCCAATGTCTGTGGGATATCGTATCAAAGACCAAAGTAGGGGAGAAGGGAATCGTCTATGTGGTCGATAAAGACGGGACGCTGATTGCCCATCCTGAAACGAGGCGGGTCTTGATGAAGGAAAATATGAGTTACCTCTGTGGAACCGGGTGTCACATTCAAAAAAAGGCAGTATTCGAGTTTGGCTGGCCATCTGGTGAGAGGTTTTTGAATGTGCATAAACGAATCAAGAATTTAGGTTGGACGGTCTTTGTTCAGGTTCCAATAGAAGAAGCCTATCAACCTATTAGAGAAGTTGCCCGTACTGCCGTTCAATGGATTTTGATCGCTTTATCCATCGCTGTCATATTGAGTTTCTTCTTGACGAGGAAGTTGACCCTTCCGATAAAACGTTTGTCTAAAGAGATGGATGAAGTGGCGAGGGGAAATTTTAAGATCCATATCCAGCCCACCACCAAGGATGAGATTAGTGTTCTGACTGAATCCTTTAATCAGATGATTCGCGATTTAAAGCAATCTCAGGAGGCCTTAAAAGAGGCCGAGGCGAAATATCGGAGAATTTTTGAAAACTCGAAGGATATGGTCTATATCACCTCTGTTGAAGGGAAGTGGATCGAAATCAATCAGGCAGGGGTGGATATCTTTGGTTATGCAAGTAAAGAAGAATTGATGCAAATTCCGGTGAGAGATGTTTATCTCAATCCAGAGGAACGTAAAAAATTCCAAAATGAGATTGCCAAAGAAGGTTTTATTAAAGATTTTGAAATCAAATTTAAACGAAAGGATGGCACTCCAATCGATGTCCTCATCACCGCCACCGTGAGAAGAGATGGGGAAGGTCAAATCATCGGCTATGAAGGGATTATTAAAAACATCACAGTTCGGAAAAGAATGGAAGAGGAATTGATACACAGAACAGAGGAACTCCAAGCCCTTTATGACCTGGGTGGTTTAATCAACCAATCCTTAGACCTGGAAAATGTCTTGCCGATTGCCTTAGATAGAGCTTCCGCTCTAACAGGGTTTGAGATGGGAGGAATCTACTTATACAATGAGAATGAGGATATCCTCGAATTAAAATTTTGTAAAGGGTACTCCCCTGCATTGGCTGAAAGCGTGAGAATTCTTAAATTTGGCGAAGGGGTTGCCGGGAAAGCGGTCCAATCCAAACTCCCGGTTATTACTTATATCGATGAATATCCATGCGCCCATATACTCCCATTTTTAAGAGAGGAGGGAATCCAGTCATTGGTGGGCATCCCCCTTATGGCAAAAGAGAAGCCGATAGGTGCTATTACTTTATCAAGTGGCTCAATCCATCATCTTGTGCAAAGGGAGATCAATCTATTGCAGAGCATTGGAAACCAGATCGGGCTTGCGCTCGAGAATGCCAAACTCTTCTCTGATGTGGCTAAAGCCAAATCCGAATGGGAGACGACCTTCGATGCAGTGACAGATCTCATTACGATTCGAGATAAAGATTATCGAATCCTTCGTGCAAATAAGGCAGCGTTTAAGCGGTTTGGAATGGAACCGAAGGAGATGATAGGGAGGAAATGTCATGAGCTCTTGCATCATAAAGAGATCCCCTGTGAGGGGTGTTATGTGTCTGAGGCCTTAAAGACAAAAAGGCCAGCATCGGGAGAAAGGGGAAGTCAATACTTAAACGGTGTATTTCACTATTTTACCTTTCCAGTCTTTAATGAAGCTGGAGAGGTCATCGCCGTGGTGGATCTGGCCCGGGAGGTCACCGAGGAAAAACAATTGGAGAAAGAGAAGGAGGTCATCCATCATATCAATACACTCCTGGCTTCCACCCTGGACGTCAGAGAGGTGATGAAGGCTGTTCACTCCGAATTGAAAAGGGTCATAGATTGCGAGAGGATGACGGTTACCCTTTTTGATGAGGAAGGTGAAGGGTTCCGGTATTTTGCATTAGAAAAGGATTATGATGCTCAGGAACTGGTGGGAGGTGTCATCTATCCCAAAAAGGGAACACCTTTCGAGAAAGCTATTGAGACGGGTGTACCTGTGATCGTCACTGACACCGTGGAGAGCGATTCCTGGATTAACCAAAAACTTTTTAAAGAGGGGATCCGATCTTCTTTAGTCTTCCCCCTCGAATACCAGGGGAGGGTCATTAGCGCCATTAATTTTGGTAGTAAGAAAAGAGACCATTTTTCAGAAAACCATATTCGTTTCCTTAATCAGATTGCCGCAGGGTTGGCAATCTCCATTGAAAATTCCCTCCTGCTCGATAGGATTAAGACGTCAGAGGAAAAATACAGGACAGTGGTTGAGGGTGCTCTGGATGGAGTCGCTATTATTGGGGAGGATTATAGTTATAAATACGTCAACCAAAAGCTTGCGGAGACCGTGGGCTACACCGTAAGGGAATTAATCGGAATGGATTTTCGGAATCTTCTGGATGAAGAGAGCAAAGCCTTGATGGCTGATCGATATCTCCGGAGGCAGAGGGGGGAGAAGTTATCACCTCGTTTTGAATTAAATATTCTTCGAAAAGATGGGGAGATCAGGAATTTAGAGGTCAGTGCCAGGGCAATAAAAGATTCGAAAGGGGAAGTTAACATCATCGCCTTCAATAAGGACATCACCGAAAAGAAGAAGATGGAAGAACAGCTACTGCAGAACGAAAAACTTAGAGCCCTTGGCGAAATGGCAAGCGGTGTGGCTCACGATTTCAACAATGCCCTGGCGGCCATCCTCGGAAATACGCAACTACTCCTTTACACTGTTAAAGATGAGGAGATAAGAGAAAGCCTGCAGATCATTGAAAAAGTGGCGCGGGATAGTGCGCAAACGGTGAGGAGGCTCCAGGACTTCACAAGAAGAAGGGTTCATCAGGAACTTTTTAAGATCGATGTCAACTCCATCGTTAAGGATGCGATTGAAATCACCAAGCCGAAGTGGAAGGATGAAGTCCAAGGAAGAGGAATTCATATCGAAATGGCGACAAATTTTGAAGAAATTTCTCCAGTCTTAGGAAATGCGCCTGAAATGAGAGAGGTCATCGCCAACATGATCTTCAACGCCATCGAGGCCATGCCCGAAGGTGGAAAGATTGAAATTCAGACCTTTGAAAGAAAGGAGAAGGTCTTTATTAGGATTTCAGATACGGGCATTGGGATGTCAGAAGAAGTGATGAAGAAGATTTTTGAACCATTCTTTACGACGAAACCCTTCTCCAATACCGGACTTGGTTTGAGTATGTCCTATGGGATTATCAAGCGATTTGGAGGAGAGATCGAGGTCGAAAGCAAGGTTGGAAAGGGAACGACGTTTACAATGCTCCTACCCATCGGGTTGGAAGGAAAAGAAGAATGGGTCCCACCTTCTTTTATTCGGAAAGGAAGGGAGGCTCGGATTTTGGTCATCGATGATGAGGAGACGGTCAGAGGTGCCCTATCGAGAATCCTCTCTCAAATCAACCATCGGGTCACCGTTGCAGAAGATGGAGAGGAGGGAATTCGACTATTTAAAGAAGAAGATTTTGATATGGTTCTCACCGATTTGGGAATGCCTGGAATGTCTGGCTGGGAGGTGTGTCGGGCCATCAAAAAGATGAGTCCCCATACACCCGTGGGGATGATCACAGGGTGGGGGGTGGAGATAGATCAGGCGAAGATAGAGGAGAGCGGGATCGATTTTGTCATCCCCAAACCCTTCCAGTTAAATCAGATTCTAAAGGTTGTCGATGAAACCATAGCCTCAAAAGGGAAGCCAATTATGACTTGACTTCACCATCTACTTCCACCCTCGAACTTGCCTTCTATGAGATTACCTCCTCCGATCAGATAATCCTTGACATCAATGCCTTTTCAATTAAAAATGGGAGCGCATCATCAAAAAAGGTGATGAAATTCTACTGAATGAGGAAAAGAGAGGAGAAAAGTTGAAAGCAGAAAGATTGGCAAGAAAAGGGATTTTAAAAATCACCTCATACATTCCCGGGAAGTCGATTGAAGAGGTTCAAAAAGAATTCGGGGCCAAGAAGTGGATTAAACTTGCCTCGAACGAGAATTTGCTCGGTCCTTCCCAAAAGGCGCTTGAGGCCATCCGAAGGGAGCTCCCAAGCATCTACCTCTACCCAGAAGGGCCCTGTACGGTTTTAAGACAGGCTCTCGCTCAGAGATTCTCTGTTCCCGAAAGGATGGTCGTTGTCTCAAATGGTGCGGATAATCTGATCCTCATGATCGCCTGCGCCTTTTTAGACGAAGGGGATGAAGTCATAATGGCAGATCCAACTTTCCCTGTCTATACCAATGTCACACAGATCATGGGGGGTAGACCCATAAAGGTGAGGTTAAAAGACTTTACCCATGATCTTGATGGCATGGTGAAAAAGGTTAATAAAAAGACCAAACTGGTTTTTATCTGTAACCCAAATAATCCTACGGGGACAACGATTTCTCAAGAATCCTTCGATCGTTTTCTCTCTAAGCTTCCAAAGCGTGTCATCGTCGTCCTGGATGAGGCTTACGGAGACTTTGTTGAAAATCCATTCTATCCGAATGGTCTGGACTATATTAAGGAAAGGAGACAGGTCATCCTCCTCCGAACCTTCTCAAAAGTTTATGGATTGGCAGGCTTAAGAATTGGTTATGCTTTAGGAAGGGAAGATTTAGTGGATTGCCTTTATCAGGTGAGAGACCCCTTTCCTGTCCACCGACTGGCGCAAGTTGCTGCAGTGGCTGCATTGGACGACAGTGAGCATGCAGTGAAGTCGATTCAATTGGTTTACGAAGGGAAGCGGTATCTCTATCGAGAATTGGACAAGATGGGACTCTCCTATGTCCCCAGTCAGGCCAACTTCATTTTCATCGATTTTGAGAGAGATTCAGAAGAGGTCTTTCAGGCCCTTTTGAGAGAAGGGATCATCATCCGTCCTGGAAAGATATGGGGTTATCCCACTTTTGCGAGAGTGACAATTGGAAGGATGGAAGATAACCAGAGGTTCATTAAAGCCCTAAGGAAGATAATTGGCTAGTAAACCCTTTGATTTCTTTGGAGCGGGCAACGGGGATCGAACCCGCGACCCTCGGCTTGGGAAGCCTGCAAGAATGAAGTAATTTCTTACAGTTGTAAAAATGGTATCGCCAAAGTATCGTATTTACGATTGTTAAAAGTCAAGCATATCCTCGTCGATTGTTGCTGTTGGGATAGCGTGCGTGTAGTGATCCATGATTGTAAGGCTAAAATGCCCAGCGTGTTCTTTTACTCTTTTAGCCGGAACGCCTTTCTCAAGTAAATATGAAATGTATGTATGACGGAGTGAGTGCAGAGTTAAATCCTCTGATAGGCCGAGGTGTCTTGTTATCTTCTTAAAGGCATGGGTGATGGCTGTCCACGTATAACACGGATGGCGGAGACCTGTATTATGATCTGGCCCGGTCGATTGTATCTGGCGTCGATGATGTGAAGGGAAGCCTGGATGCAATATGGGCAGAAGTCAAGGCCAAAGAGATGGAGCTACTCGAGTCGACCGTGGTCGAGGAACCTCTTGTGGAAGAAATGATTGTTGAGACGGTGAGCATGAAGGGTGAGGTCCAGACGCATGTGGTCAATACCCTGTATGAAGACCTCTGGAAGAAGGTGATGGAGGCGAGAACGAAGAAGGCGCCCAAACCAAAGAAGGTGGACGAGAGGCAGCTGTTTCTTTTTCAATAAGGTTCTTGTAGCATATCCTTACGATTAGAATCAGTTTTCCATTTATTAGAAGCCTAAAATACACAAATTTATTAATAAAATCATGTACATAGATTTATGGAATAATTTTTGGAATATTTTTCTTGACTTTTTCTCAATCCTTTTGCATAATGAATAAAAACGAAAGGAGCCAATTATGATCCTGAATGAAGCACAGGCAAGAGAAGTCTTTGGAAAGCATACCGATACTATTCGGGAATGCATTGAGCATGCATGGGATCGATCTCTTGCATTATCACCCGACATCCATGTCGACCTTTCTCCTCGTAGTAAAGCTTCTATTGTTCATGATTTTATTGTTGCTGAAGCAAGAAAACTTTTTTCAGACGACCCCGAAATTCAAATGAAAGTATTGAGAGGATTATTCATCTTAGATTTTGGGAAAGTCCAATTAAGATTCAAGAAACTTAATAAACAATTGCGTCCCCAAAGCATCCCCACCAATCAAACAAGAGCTTTTATGATACAAGGGGATCTGCCAGGCATTCCATTGGCAACTAAAGTTATAGCCGGTTATAAGCTCGATGATTTTCAGAAAAATATCCAATGCATCGCGGTAATATGTCCCTACGGTCAACAGTGCGCATGGTATTTTGAACTTGAGAAGCCCAAGGGTGAAGTTTTATCAATTCAGGATTACTTGGAACCAGACGAAACTACGGTACAGGCCAGCGCTAAAAGGGGGGTAAGAGATGAAAACATTGGAGGAAAGAAAATTTAACCCAGAAATGCTTGTGATTGCCAGAAAATCGAGGGGATTAACTCAGGAAGAATTGGCAAAACGCCTTTCAATGAAGCAATCTCATATCTCGAAAATTGAAGCCGGGATGCTTAATCCTTCAGAAAAAATGTTAGAGATATTACCTCGAATATTGAAATATCAAGAAGATTTCTTCTATAGAAATGATCGAAATTTCGGAATATCGGCAGCGATTGTTTATCATCGAATGCGGCAAAATATCTCAAGAAAGCTCTTGGATAAAATCGAAGCACAAGTCAACATATACCGAATGCATATTTCGACACTCTTACGTTCGGTTGAAATCAACGAATGTAAGTTTCATCCCTTAGATGTTGATGAATATGGAGGTCCAGTAAATATAGCCAATACGATTCGTGCCTTCTGGAAACTTCCGTCCGGACCCATAAAGAACCTTGTTTGGGCTGTTGAAAACGCTGGTGGAATTGTTATCCCATATGACTTTGGAACAAGCCGACTTGACGGTCTAAGTCAATGGATTCCTAATCTTCCACCCCTGTTTTTTATTAATGCAAACATTCCAGGAGATAGGTTTCGACTTAGTCTTGCTCATGAGTTAGGCCATGTTCTTATGCATACAATTCCAAAACCTAACATGGAGGAAGAGGCCTTCGAATTTGCAGCAGAGTTATTAATGCCCATGCGAGAGATTGGCCCATCATTGAAAACAATCACGATAGCAAAATTAGCTGATTTGAAGATGTATTGGAAAGTTTCCATGGCAGCACTGATATATCGAGCAGAGAAGTTAAAAAGTGTTCCCGCGCGTCATATTCTGTATTTACGGAAAAAAATGTCAGCATATAGAATGCAGGAACCGATTGACATCCCGAGAGAACAGCCCACAATCTTATCTAAGATCATTGAAATATATTTGAAAGAATTAGGATATACTGTTTCTGAACTCTGTAAAATATTGTCAATGTATGAAAATGAATTTATGACCTTATATAGGTATAACAATGGAAGAAGACGTTTAACGCTGGCTAATTGAAATGAAAATAAAAAAGGTGAGATGGTTAAGATCCCACCTTTCGAATCTAAGAGCCGTCTGGACAATAGCTAAGGAATTCATTGAGACGTGGCTATCCCTCGAATTTGTCTCATATGTAGTGAACGAGTACAATGCTCCTACATTGGGAGAAGAATTCAGAGTTCGCCTTAGTTTTTCTCGACTGAAGAACAAGGCCAATTGGCGAGTCCAAAAAATCTTCATGTCTCCTGAAAGCTTTCGCTGGGATGATTGAATACTATTTAGATTAAGGAAGTACGTACCAACATTGGCACGGTTACGGTAGCGTCAAGGTATTTGGATCTGTTTATTGAAACAGGTCGAGAAAAAATTCCTAAAAGTAGTTACGTAATTGGAGAATGACATGGAGTGGATGTGGACTTGGGATGGTACAAGCTTTGGATATCGTGATGGCGACAACTTGTGGACCCACGACGGCAAACACGTCGGAAGGTTCTACGAAGATGAGGTGTACGGAAAAGATGGATATTATTTGGGTGAGATTAAAAGTGGGCACCTTATCACACATATAACAAAGAAGTCCAAACGTAAGGTACCCTTTACCCCACGTGCCGATCGCGTTGGACGCGTAAATAGGGTTGATTATGTAGGTTATGTGATGCTTGCCGGGTATGAAGATTTTCCTGACCCAAGTAGGTTCTGAATGCATTCAAAAAGGAATTTAATTCGTCAATGTTTGGCCAAAAAGGTGAGCGGGGCAAAAGTACCACGAAAGGGAGTCATCAATGGGAATGATAGATGAAATATTATCGAAGCTAAAGCTCATCGATATCAAAGCAGAGTTTAAGCCAGAAGGTGAGCAGGTCGGGATCGTGAATGTTAAAAATGTAGAGACAAATAAGACTGTTAATTATCATTTTCATCTTTTAGACCCCGAAACAGCACGGGCCCTTGGGGAAAGTATTTCGGGAAAATTGACCGAACTGGAAATACGGGCAAAAGAGGATGCAAAACGTAAATTGGAGTCGATAGAACCCATCATTAGTGTTCTCCCAAGGTCTTCCCAAACTATGGTCACTTCCGCAGCAGTAAGTGTAGCTACAGCGGAAAGAGTTTTTGGAACCGGAGCGATCACCATGCACACGAAGATACCCGGTACTGATGATACCAATTGGATAATGTGCAAGGGCTGCGGGGAGTTTGTTGATTTTGAAAATAACTATTGCTCGAAGTGTGGAACGAAACTTAAGTGAGAAGGGTTAGGTATCGCCAAAGTATCGCCAGGATGAGAAAATAGATATTATTTACCATCCCATACAATACATAGAAAATCTGGTAAAGGAATTAATAAAGCATTTAACATATCGGAGTTAATACGATTTATGATATTAGATAAAGAGGCTCATATGCGGCCATCGACTTGTAAAAAGGGAAGTGTTATGGTGGATAGAATTTGTGCAACTATTTGATTTTATAAATCTTGTTGGAGCGGGCAACGGGGATCGAACCCGCGACCCTCGGCTTGGGAAGCCGATGCTCTACCAGCTGAGCTATGCCCGCACCGTAGTCATATAGTCTTTTAGTCCTTAGTCGATCGCCCTTCACCTCCCAAAATATAAAAAATTATTGAGCATTGGTCAAGGGGTTTTAAAAAGGGGTTCTAAAAAGTTGGGAGTTCGGAGTTTTAAATGCGAAATCCAAACTTATGAACTCCTAAACAAACGCGCCAGCTTTTCAGATCACTTTCAGATCGGTAGGAAGCGAAGTCAAAATCTCCGCGCCCTTTGAGGTGACCCGAATCATATCCTCAATTCGGACCCCTCCCCAATCGGGTATATAGATTCCTGGCTCAACTGTAAAAACCATTCCCTCTTGAACGAGATCTTTATTTTCCTTATTGACTACTGGATCTTCATGGACAGCAAGGCCTATGCCATGACCTGTTCCATGGCCGAAATATTCATCGTATCCACATTTTCGGATATGATCCCTTGCGGCCTCATCCACCTCATGGATAGGTATGCCCGGTTGAATCTTCTCAATCGCTTTGTCGTGAGCATCCTTCACCACTTGATAGACCTTTTCCTGCTCTGAGGAGGGTTTCCCGCAGACCACGGTCCGTGTCTGATCGGAGTGATAACCCTGGTATCTTGAACCAAAATCGATCAGGAGAAAATCTCCCTTTTCGATTCGTTTCGAACCGGCTCTTCCGTGGGGGAGGGCGGATCGTTTACCCGAGGCGACGATAATATCGAAGCCAGTGGCTTCAGAACCATCGCTTTTCATAAAGAATTCCATCTCAAAAGCGATCGCACTCTCCAAGGCCCCCTCTTTAAGGATTTTCATGATGTGAAGAAACGCCTTCGATGAGAGATCGATAGCCTTTCGGGTAAAGGCCAATTCTTGAGCATCTTTAACGGCCCTCAAATTTTTTATCTCCTCCTCCAGGGGAATGAGGGTGGCTTCTTTAGCCAACTTGGCCAAAAGGGATTGGTGGAATGAAAAAGTGAGAGACGTGGATTCAAATCCTATGCTTTTTAACTTTAAGTCCAGCAAGAAGGAAGCAACGCCGTCCAGCTTCTTTTTATAGTGGATGATCTGAGACCTCTTGACTTCTTCCTCAGACTGGGTCCAGTATCGGGAATCCGTGAGAAAGAACGTCTCTCCTTGAGTCAGGACGAGGGCACCATCACTACCGGTAAAACCGCAGAGATAGCGGATATTCTCGAGACTGCTAAAGAGGATTCCATCCAGCTGACGGGAATCCATGATCTTCCGGACAGACCTTTGGCGTGTCTCAAAAAAGGAATCTTCCATTACTTTCTTTTCCTTTCCCGGATGTTGGCCAACCATCGCTCAAAGACTTGGATTTTCTCCTCCGTAGAAGGCGTGGATGGAGCGATCAGAGGAGAAGAAAGTTCCAATTTTTCCCCCAATTCCTTCAGTCTCTTCTGTATCTCTTTATCGGATGGGTCCTTTTCAGAAAGGGTCTTAAAAATTTCGTATGCCTTTTGGAGATGGCCCTGTTGGAGATAGATCTCGGCCAGTGTTTTTGTAATGATTCGACCCATGGATAACCCTTTTTACTCCGTTAGAAAGCCCCGCCCATTTATAGCGGGGATGATAAAAATAGATAATATTCATCCCGTCCGATAGAGCGGGATTCATCTTAGAAAGGGTGGGTTTAAAGCCCCATCCTTTCTAACGGGGTTTACAAAGGGTTTTTAAAAAGTTAGAAGATAACGGTTTAAAAGTCAAGATACTTGACACAACACCCAATATAAACTAAGATTTATCAGTTTTTCACAAGAACGAAGGAGAAGGTTATGGAAAAAAAATACTTGTTCTCACCCGGACCCACGATGCTACCACCGCAAGTGCTTCTCAAGATGGCGGAGCCTATCATGCACCACCGGGAGCCGGAGTTTGAGAAGATCTTTGCTGAGATCAGGGAGGGGTTGAAATACCTTTTTCAAACGAAGAATGAGGTACTGGTCTTCACGTCCTCCGGGACCGGCGCAATGGAGGGGGCGGTCTCCAATCTCCTTTCCAAAAGAGACAAGGCCGTGGTAGTTCGGGGAGGAAAGTTTGGTGAGAGATGGGGAGAGATCTGCCGGGCCTATGGGATTGAGTCTATTCCAATCGATGTGCAGTGGGGAAAGGCAGTTGATCCCAAGAAGATCCAGCAGATCTTGGAATCGAATCCTTCGATTCGGGCAGTTTATACACAAGCGAGTGAAACCTCAACCGGTGTGAAACATCCAATTAGAGAGATCGCGGAGATTGTCAGAAAATTTGAAGATACCGTCATCGTCGTCGATGCGATTACAGGGATCGGCGTGTTCAATATTCCGATGGATGCGTGGGGGCTCGATGTGGTCGTCAGTGGGTCTCAAAAAGCCTTGATGCTGCCACCGGGGCTTGCCTTTGCCGCCTTAAGTGATAAGGCCTGGAGGCTCGTTGAGAGATCGGATTTGCCCAAGTACTATTTTGACTTCAAAAATGAATTGAGGTCTGCGCAGAAAAATCAAAATTCATTTACCCCGGCCATCTCCTTATTTGTGGGGTTGAGGGAATCGCTCAGCCTGATTCGGAAAGAAGGTCTGGAGGCCGTTTTTCGTCGACATGAAAAGTTGGCCGAAGCGGCCCGTGCGGCAGTGAAGGCTTTGGGTCTTGAACTGTATGCGCCTGATTCGCCCAGCGATGCTGTGACAGCGGTCAAGGTTCCGGAAGGCATCCAAGGAGGCAAATTGAAGACTCTCTTTTTTGAGAAGTTTGGGATCACCGTGGCGGGAGGCCAGGATCAAGCGAAAGGCAAGATCATCCGAATTGCCCATCTCGGATACTATGAGAAGCTTGACATGATCATGGTCATTTCAGCCCTCGAAATGCTTCTGAAGGAGATGGGTTATGCCTTTGAACTGGGAACAGGGGTGAGGGCAGCTGAAGAGATACTGATGACGTGAGAAGATTTTCAGACGATTCGAGGTGGGTTGGCATAGAAGAGATTAAGAAAGTACTGATAAGCGACCCCTTGTCGAACAAAGGATTGGAAATCTTAGCAAGGGCCAAGCATCTGAAATACGATATCAAACCTGGCCTACCACCGGAAGAGTTGAAGAAGATCATTCCGGAATACGATGCCATCATCATAAGAAGCGAGACAAAACTGAAAGCCGAAATCATCGAGGCAGCAGACCGACTGAAAGTGATTGGAAGGGCAGGGATTGGTTTGGACAACGTGGACCTTCCTGCGGCTACAAAGAAGGGAATTGTGGTCATGAACACGCCCCAAGAGAATGCCATTGCGGCCGCAGAGCACACGATCGCCATGATGCTTTCGATTTCGAGAAGGATTCCCCAAGCGACGAGTTCGATGAAAGCCGGCAAATGGGAGAAGAAAAAGTTCATGGGGGTGGAACTTTATAACAAAACCCTTGGGATTGTCGGCATCGGGGTCATCGGGTCGATCGTTGCCGATCGGGCAAGGGGATTGAAGATGAAGGTGGTTGCCTACGATCCCTATATTTCAAAGGAGGCAGCAGAGAAAAAAGGGGTTGATCTGGTATCTTTTGATGAACTGCTGAGTCGCTCTGATTTCATCAGCGTTCATACTCCCCTGACAGAAGAAACCAGAAATCTCATCGATAAGAATGCCTTCAGGAAGATGAAAGATGGGGTCATCTTGATCCATTGTGCGCGAGGAGGGATCGTTAGCGAGAGAGATCTTTACGATGCTATTCAAGAAGGGAAGGTCGCTGGAGCGGCATTGGATGTTTTTGAAAAAGAGCCTGCCGTTGGGAATCCTCTTTTTGAATTGGAGCAGGTCATTTCTACTCCCCATCTGGGAGCGTCCACCGGAGAAGCTCAAGAGAATGTGTCGATCGCCATTGCCCAACAGATTGTCGACTATCTGACGTTTGGGGAGGCTCGCAATGCAGTGAACATCCCGATGGTCAGCCCGGATATCCTCCCATTTCTGAGGCCTTACCTCCGGCTGGGTGAGAAACTGGGAAGCTTCTTAGGCCAGATTTCTAACTATGCCATCGAGGAAGTCCTGATCGAATACCACGGCGAAGTGGTCGAATATGGGACAAAGCCGATCACCATTTCGGTATTGAAAGGCATGCTCACGCCTTTTGTAGGCGAGACGGTCAACTTCGTCAACGCTCAGGTGATGGCCAAAGAAAGAGGGATGAAGATTACAGAATCGAGCAGTGCAAAGACAGAGGATTTTGCGAGTTTGATCGCCATTACTGCACGATCGAAGATGGAGCAGAATTATATCGCAGGAGCACTCTTTGGAAGGAAAGAGTTGAGGATTGTGAAGCTGAACGATTTTTTCATCGAAGCAATTCCAGAGGGATATATTTTATTGGTGAATAATTATGACAGGCCAGGGGTGATCGGCAATGTTGGGACTACCCTGGGCAATAAAAATATCAACATCGCCACGATGCAATTTGGTCGTGACCGAATGGGGGGCAATGCAATTTCACTGCTCCATTTAGACGCCCCGTTACCGCCGGGAGTATTGGGTGAAATCTTAAGGCTACCGAACATCATTTCGGTACGCCAAATCCAACTTTAATCTTTTGAAAGTGGAGGGCTGGTTTGGAATGGCAAGTGTCGTCATTGTAGGAGTCCAATGGGGAGACGAAGGCAAAGGGAAAATCGTTGATCTGCTGACTCAGTATGCGGACATCGTCGTGCGATTTCAAGGGGGGAATAACGCTGGCCATACGATCGTCTTGAAGGGTGAAAAATTTGTCCTCCATCTTATCCCTTCCGGTATCCTTTATGGAGACAAGAAGTGCATTATCGGAAACGGGGTGGTGTTAGATCCAGCCGTATTGCTTGAAGAGATTGCCGAGATTAGGAGAAGGGGATACTTTAAAGATGATTCGCAGCTCATGATCAGCGAGGAGACCCACCTCATCCTCCCCTATCATCGGAAGATCGATGTCGCCAGAGAACGAATCTTCAAGATTGGAACAACGGGTCGAGGGATAGGGCCGGCCTACGAGGACAAGGTGGCCCGATGCGGCATTCGAGTCATTGATCTCTTGGATGAAAAGGTATTTCGGGAAAAGTTGGAGCAGAACCTCGTCCAGAAGAATATCTATTTGGTTCAGGTCTTAAAGGAGAAGAGTTTTGAATTTTCAGAAATCTTTGATGAATATCTTGGTTTTAAAAAGCAGATCGAAAAGTACGTGAAAGACGCCTCTTTAATCCTTTTTGAAGAAATTCGAAGAGGGAAAAAGATTCTTTTTGAGGGTGCACAAGGGACATTGTTAGACGTAGACCATGGTACCTATCCTTATGTAACAGCCTCCAATACGGTTGCTGGAAATGCCTGCGCAGGTTCAGGAATTGGTCCGACAATGATCGATTCGGTGATCGGAGTAGCAAAGGCATACACCACTCGTGTAGGGGAGGGCCCCTTTCCCACGGAGCTTAAAGAAGAGTTGGGAGAGAAACTTCGGGAAAAGGGAGGAGAATATGGGGCGACCACAGGAAGGCCAAGGAGATGTGGCTGGTTTGATGCGGTCGTTGTCAATCATTCGATCCGGATCAATGGGATCAAAAGGATGGCGATCACGAAGTTGGATGTGTTAAACGATTTTGACAAGATCAAGATCTGTGTGGGTTATCGTCTGAATGGGAAGGTTTATCATCATATTCCTTCGAATCTTGAGATGTTGAAACAGTCTGAGCCGGTTTATGAGGAGATGGATGGATGGAGATCAGAGATCAAGGGGGCAAGAAATTTTTCAGACCTCCCTCCGAATGCGCAGCGTTATATTCGAAGGACAGAGGAATTGATCAATACGAAAATTACGATGATTTCGGTCGGGTCCGAGAGAAACGAGACGATCGAAGTGAAAAACCCTTTTTTAGACTAATTTCCTAAATTTTGCTTGACAATTCAATGAGTTTTTTCTTACCTTGAATATCAAGGGGCCGTTAACTCAGGCGGTAGAGTATCTGCCTTTTAAGCAGAGAGTCGCTGGTTCGAGTCCAGTACGGCCCACCAGTCCCCATCGTCTAGCCAGGCCAAGGACACCGGCCTTTCACGCCGGCAACAGGGGTTCAAATCCCCTTGGGGACGCCAAATTCGACGACGAATAAAGCTCCGGTTGCTTACGGGGCTTTATTTTTTCAACAAGGGGGTTTACTCCAATCCTTTTTTATGTTATGAAAACATGCAAAAATGCGCGGGACATGCTGAATCACAAATGATGAATTCCTCGCCTCCATGGAAACGTAGATGGGTTTGGGTTATTTTAGCAGGATTGATTTTGCTCCTCATCTACCAATTCAACTCTCAGCTCTGGGTGAAGGTTGTTAAACTTTACGATACCCTCCACGATCGACACGAATTAAAACTAATCATCCGTTCCTTCGGGCCCTATTCTCCATTAGCTTATATTCTGATCCAAGTGGCCCAAGTCATTGTCGCCCCCATCCCCGGCGGAGCGATTGAGTTCTTAGGAGGGTATCTATTCGGAGTAAAGGCCGGGTTTTTCTATTCCATGATTGGCCTCGTTTTGGGTTCATGGATGGCTTTTAGCTTAGCGAGGATCTTTGAGAAATTGGCTGTTGAAAAATTTGTTTCGCCGCAGACGATAAAGAAATTCGACTATCTGATCGGCCATGAAGGCGTCATTCTTAGCTTTCTACTCTTTTTAATCCCAGGCTTCCCAAAGGACGCCCTATGTTACGTCTTGGGTCTGACGCCCATGCATACGGGTATTTTTCTGATCATCTCCACCATTGGCCGCGTGCCCGGTACATTGATGGCCTGCCTTCAGGGCGGGAAGGCTTTTGAACATCAATACAAGACATTTTTGATCCTCTTGGGAATTTCTGCTCTGGTGATCTTGGCCTTTTATATCTATCATGATGAGATTCACCATTTGATTAAAAGACTGAAGAGGCTGAAACCATAAAGAAGGGATGGAATGGCATCGGTGGCGAAAGAGGAGGCGAGGAACCTCCCCCCTTTAGAAATCCATAAGAGTTTCCAAGGCCTGATCAATCAGCTCACTCATCTTTTTTCAACGGGGGCAGAAGGGGTCATCAATAAGGAACTCTTTCCGGATATTCGGCGGAATGAAGGATCCTGCCTTTACGGCATCGTGGGGATAAAAAAGGCACACCCAAAAGGGTGTGCCTTTTTTATCTAAGATTCACTTCCTCATTACCTCTTTGGTGCTTCTTTACTTTGGTGCAGCCACCTTGATCGCCGTGGCGATCATTTTCTCCTCGTCCTTATTCATACCCCGTAACAGAATGTCCTATTCGTCTCCCCTATTTAAAATGTAACTTTCTGAGATGTGGATTCAGCTTCAACCCTTTTTCGTTCAATGATTTTGACCAAAATAACGCCGACCTCGAACAAGAGATAGAGGGGACCACCCATCAAGGCCATGTTAAAGAAATCCGGTGTTGGCGTTAAAACCGCAGATAGAATGGCGACAAGAAGGATAGCATACTTACGGTTTCGAGTCAAAAATGGAGCGTTGACCACTTTAATGACACTCAACAAGGCGAGGATCAGTGGAAGTTCGAAGATGAGCCCAAACGCAAAGATGAATCCTGCACAGAAGGAGATATATCTTCCCACAGAAATCATGGGTTTGATATCGGCTGATTGATAGCCAAGAAGAAACCGGATGCCGAAAGGCAAGGTGACGAAGTAGCAGAAGGAGGCCCCGAGGTAAAAGAGAAAGATGGCAGTCAAAAGGATAGGGAGGTTCGATTTCAATCCCTTCAGGCGAAAGAGAGGGGAGAAGGACCTCCATACTTGATAGAAGATCATTGGGATGGAGAAGAAGAGGCTTGTATATAAGGTCAGTTTGAGAAGGGAGAGAAAGGCTTCAGGAATACCAAAGGCGACCAGGTCCTCTTGAAGGGAGGTGTGGAGATGGCGGAGCAAGGTTTTGGAGAGCGGATAGAATAGGCATCCCAACAGAATGATCAGAATGATGATATGCAGGAGGCCTTTTCTTAGACTGGCTAACGTTTGAATAGTGTCTCGCCGATCCATCCCTACCTCGGGTCTAATGTAACATAAAAGGTCTTCTCCTTAAAGCATCTATCCTCCACCCTTTATTTTTCTGATATCAGAGTTGACAAAGATGGAAAACAGGGGTATAGGAAAAGAAAGTTGATGCGTGTCTGTCCTGCCTGCCGCAGGCAGAGATATTTCTGAAATGAAATTGAGAGTGGGGATTACCTACAATTTAAAGAAGGATTTCCTTTATAAAGAGAATCAACCGATCGATTTCTTGGAAGAGTTCGACATGGAGGAGACGATCGATGCGATCCGGGACGTTCTGGAAAGCGATGGACACGAAGTGATCAAGCTGGGCGGCGACATCGGTTTGATCGACCGGTTGAGGCAGATCCCCATCGATATTGTGTTCAATATTGCAGAGGGTCTTCAAGGTCGAAACAGAGAGGCCCATGTCCCCGCCCTCTTAGAATATCTGAACATCCCCTATACCGGTTCCGATCCCCTGACCCTCTCCCTCACCTTGGACAAATCGATGGCGAAAAGGGTGGTGATGAGCGAAGGGATTCCCACACCTCGGTTTAAGAAAGTGGAGGGGATGGAGGATCTCGATGATCTAAATCTTGATTACCCTCTTTTCGTGAAATTGTGTTATGAAGGGTCGAGCAAAGGGGTTCGGTTGGATTCAAAAATTTTGGACCGTCGATCCTTAGAAGAAAAAATAGAATGGCTTTTAAAAACCTATGATTCTCCTCTTCTGGTGGAGGAGTTTGTGAGCGGTCCCGAGTTCACCGTGGGCATCCTCGGCAATGAGAACCCAGCGGTTCTCGGGGTCATGCAGATTGAGATCAAGGAAAGCCCTCCGGATGAAGCCATTTATTCCCTGGAGGTGAAGAGGGAGTGGGAAGAGAGGGTTCGTTATCATTGTCCTCCTCCTATTGGTTCTCATCTTCTAAAAAAGATCGAGGATGTGGGCCTCCGATCGTATCGAGTCCTGGATTGCCGTGACGTCTCAAGAGTGGACATCCGCGTGGATGAGAACGAGACTCCCTACTTTTTAGAGATCAATCCCCTCCCAGGTCTTTCTCCTGTCTATGGGGATCTTCCGATCATGGCAGGCCGAATGGGGTGGGGTTATGCTCGGCTCGTGAAAACCATTTTCCATCATGCCCTGAAGCGGAACGGTTTGACGGGGAGATGAGTTCGGGATGAATCGAATCGAGCAAACCCTTTATGAGATCATTTTAAAAAATTTCAAAGAGGCCGTCGTCTTCGCCGATGCGCACAGCAGAATTCAAATCTTCAACCCTGTTGCAGAGAGGTATTTTGAGATCAGCGGGAAGCAGGTCTTGGGGAAGAAGTTGGAGAGGGCGATTCCCTATAAAAATATTCAAAGGTACTTCGATTTCGTATATGATAAAATGGAAGGGAATTACGATATGGAGCTCGCTATTCATGTTCCGGCCTCCCCTTCTTCAGATAAGGAGACGCGACTGCTTCACTGCAACTTTTATCCGATTTTTGACAAGGGGCCGAAGTTTTTGGGGTGTCTGGCCACATTTTCCGATGTCACCGAAAAGGGCCTGCTCTTAAGAGAGATCAGTAAGAGTCGAGATCTTTCCACGATCGGGGTCCTGGCCAGATGGATGGCTCACGAAATTCGTAATCCATTGAGTTCTCTGAACATCAACATCGAATTATTGAGGGAGGAGCTGAGGGAGGAGGCCCATCTTGCCCAAAAAGAGGAGATTGATTCCCTTCTCAATTTTATCAGCTATGAGACGCTCCGGTTGGAAAACAATCTCAAGGATTTTTTGGACTTTAATCGTCTCCCACCCCTCACGTTTGAGTGGGTTCAATTGAACGAGGCATTGAACTCGGTCGTTCGACTTTTGAGGCCGGATGCCCAGATGAAAAATGCGAAGGTCGAGACCCACTTTCAGAAAAATTTGCCTATGCTGAAGATCGATGTCAGCCAATTCAATTTGGCCATCTCTAATCTCCTCGTCAACAGCATTCAGGCCGTTTCGGGGAAGGGAGAAGTTCATCTCTTCACCCGGGGATCGAAGAAGAATGTATTCATTATCATTAAGGACAACGGAGTGGGGATATCGAAGGAGCATCTCCCCAAGATTTTCGATTTTATGTTCAGCACAAAACCCATGGGATCTGGATTGGGGCTCTCAATCGCCAAAAAGATTATTTCAGATCATCACGGAGAGATCACGGTGAAAAGTGAGGTAAACAAGGGGGCGGAGTTTAGGATTAGAATTCCTATTGGCCAGAAGACCAACTGATGCACACGGACGATGAACGATGAACAACAAATACTGGATATTAGGTATTGGGATTTATTCATTTTTCGGTTGTTCATGGTTCATCGTTATTTGTACAAGAGTTGAGGCTTACAACGGACAACTGATAGGATGGAACATAAGGTCATTTTAATTGTTGAGGACGACCCAGCCGTCGGGGAAAGCCTCCGTCTCCTCTTGAAAAAGAAGGGGTTTCCCATTCTCCTGGCCCCGAATGGAAAGGAAGCGCTCCATCTCTTCCGGCAGGAGACCGTGGACTTGGTCATTACAGATTTGGTGATGCCGAAGATGGATGGGATCGAGCTTTTGGAAGCGGTGAAGTCCCTGCGACCGGAAACGGAGGTGATCGTCATCTCCGCCCAAGGAACGATTGAGAAGGCTGTCCAGGCGATGAAGTTAGGGGCCTTCGATTTTATTGAAAAACCCATCAATCCCAGGGTGATCTCTCTTTTAGTGGAGAGGGCCTTGGAGAAACAGACGTTGATCCTTCAAAACCGAGATTTGCGATCCAAGTTGGAGGACAAATTTCACTTCAAGAATATTGTCGGAAGAAGTGAGAAGATGGTAAAGATCTTCGAACTTATCGACCATATTGCACCCTATGACAGCTCGGTTCTCATCATCGGCGAGAGTGGCACAGGCAAGGAGTTGATTGCGAATGCCATCCATTACCGCAGCCCGCGGGCGTCCATGCCCTTCATCAAGGTGAGTTGCGCTTCCTTGAGTGAGGGAATTATCGAGAGCGAGCTCTTCGGCCATGAAAAGGGAGCCTTTACCGGCGCCATCGCCTCTCGAAAAGGTCGATTTGAAACGGCCCACCTGGGAACCCTCTTTTTGGATGAGGTAGAGGATATTCCCCCTTCCACCCAGATCAAACTTTTGCGGGTGCTCCAGGAGAGCGAATTTGAGAGGGTGGGCGGAAATAAAACCATCAAGGTCAATATCCGAGTCATCGCTGCAAGTAATCGAGATCTCCAGGAAGCGGTCAGAAACGGTACATTCCGGGAGGACCTTTATTACCGTTTGAATGTGGTGAATATCAAACCGCCTCCGTTGAGGGAGCGGAGGGAAGACATTCCTTTTCTGGTCAATTTCTTTATTGAAAAATTTAACCAGAAATATAATATGAAGGTGAAAGGAATTTCGCAAAGGGCGATGAATCTCCTGATCGATTACAAATGGAGTGGGAATGTCAGGGAGTTGGAGAATACCATCGAATCCATCTTGGTCATCAACAGTCCTGAGGTGGTGGATGTCCAGCACGTTCCTCAAGAGATCAGAGAATCTATGGAGAGACCAGAGGTGATCCCGGTCAAGATCGGAACGCCTCTGGAGGAGGTAGAGAGAGAGATGCTAATCCAGACCCTGAAGGCAACGAAGGGAAATAAGCGCAGGGCAGCAGAACTGTTGGGGATCAATGTTCGGACGATTCATCGCAAGATGGAAGGAATGCTGGAACCCTATTCGGCATGATCGAGTGGGCTTACTGAGAAAGAATGACAAAAAGTCGCATTCCCTGAGGTGGCACTAAGGAACGAGGGCATTTTGTCTTTTTTTATTTGAAAATGAGGTGGCATTTTGCTCAATACCTCTTAGTTTTAATTTGGCTTTAAAAGGGAGATAGAGATCGAATAAAAACTTAACAATTGAATATCATTAAGTTTTTTTATGATATGGATCCTCTCGACATTAGTGAAGATTGGCACGAAAATTGATGTAAAATCTTTTTTATGAAGGAAAGGATGAGGTGGGCTTTTATTCTTGACAAGGATGAGTTTGTCCGGCTCAGCTTGAATAAGATTTTAAAAAAATATGGATTTCAGGTTGAGGAGATAGAAGATTTTTCTCAACTCGAGAAAAGAAAGAAGGATGTCAAAGGAGGGATGATCTTAGCGGATGTGGAGATTGAAGCTTTAGAGGGTCAGATTTCTCTTCTAAGGAAGTGGAATGACCGCTTCATCTTGATGACCCCTTTAATCACAGATGAGCTCAGCGTCCGTTTGAAAAAGCTTGGTATTCAGCGCATTATTAAAAAGCCTGTCGATCCCAGGATATTAAGGAAACACGTCCGAGAGATTTCCTTTCCCGATGAAGTAAAGGTTCCTTCATCGGGGCAGAAGAGGGAAGGTTCCCATGTCGATCAGAAAGGAGGTGAAGACGTATGAAGAAGTGGATATTTTTCTTCCTCGCGATGGTTTTGGTGATCAATTTGGCATCCATAGGCATTGGATGCAAAGCCAAAGCGCCGGAGAAGCCAGCGGTCAAAGAGGAGCCCAAACCGGCTGAAGCACCCAAACCTGCTGAAGCGCCGAAACCCGCTGAGGCACCCAAACCCGCTGAAGCGCCCAAGAAGTGAGGCTGGGTTGAGAAGCGTTCATGATGTTTGGGAGAAGGCATTATCGTTGTTGAAGAGTTGGCGCCTTCTCTCCAATCAGGAGGGGGCGCCAACAGAAACTAACCTGGTTCATTGTCAGAAGAGGTGAGTCCTATTCGACGTCAACGCAAGAAGAAGAAAAGGTGCATGCCTGTTATCCAGGAAAGAGGGCATTTCCCTTATTTCGCAGGAGGAGGTATCGGATGATATCTCCTTTTTTGTTTTCTAAAAGGGCGTGCGGGAAAGCCATCCGGTGGCCTGCAGGCAGGTATGCAGGAAGGAGTGAAGATGGAGCCTGCCTCAGACTCTAATTTGGCCGTCCCTCTGAAGGGGATAGAAAGGGCCTTTCAACTCCCCTTGTTTCAGATCCCAGTCGGAGAGAAAAAGGCGGAGGAGACAAGAGAGGTGATCCCTCCTCTTTGGAGGAATGTTTCAGAGAGGGAATGGAATGACTGGAGATGGCAACTTCGACATCGAATCACCACTTATGAACAAGTGAAAGAGATCCTCGATTTGACACCGGAGGAGATCGAGGGAATCAAACATTCCAAGGGAAGGCTGGCCTTAGCTGTTACGCCTTATTTTGCGAGTTTGATGGACCCTTCCAATCCCAATTGTCCCATCCGAAGACAGGCAATTCCCCGAATTGAGGAACGCCACATATCAAAAAATGATATGGTGGATCCATGCGGAGAGGATAAGGATTCCCCTGTGCCGGGACTCGTCCACCGCTACCCGGATCGAGTTCTCTTGCTCGTCACCGATCAATGCGCGGTCTACTGCCGGTATTGTACTCGGAGACGATTGGTGGGAACGAACGAGCGGTCCATCACACAAGGAAATTTTGAGGAGGTTCTAAAATACTTGAAGACCCACCGGAAGGTTCGAGATGTCCTCCTCTCTGGAGGCGATCCGCTCCTCTTGGAAAATGAGAGGTTGGAGGAGATGTTGAGCCGGCTGAGGGCCCTTCCCCATATTGAACTGCTTCGAATCGGGACGAGAGTTCCGGTCACCCTTCCTCAGAGGATTACGGGAGGTTTGGTGAGGATGTTGAAAAAATATCACCCCATCATGATATCCATCCATTTTACCCATCCCAAGGAGGTCACTGAAGCAGTAAGAAGGGCGTGTAACGATCTGGCCGATGGGGGCATTCCGTTGGGGAGTCAGACGGTGCTTCTTAAAGGCATCAACGATAAGCCCTATATCATGAAGAAGCTGGTTCAAGAACTCCTTAAAATTCGGGTCCGACCCTACTACATTTACCAATGCGATCTGGCCATAGGGACGGAGCATTTCCGGACGTCCATCGCCACTGGGATTCAGATCATCGAAAAATTGCGAGGTCATACCACGGGCTATGCTGTTCCCACATACGTCGTCGATGCCCCTGGTGGAGGAGGGAAAATTCCGGTTGAACCCGTTTACTTGGTTTCGAGGGGAAAGGGAAAGGTCGTTCTGAGAAATTATGAAGGGAAAACCTTCGAGTATCCAGAGCCGAATATTATCGAATTTAAGCGGACCAGGTCCGTCGGGGAGGAGAAGGTTGCCTCAAAGAAGGTGATTGCATAGCTGTGAACATCATATGGTTCAGGGTTTAGGGAGAAGGGGATGGAAGATTCCATGTTAAAGGTGGTGATCCTATACAATCTCTTCGAACGACTCGACAAAGGCGAGGAGAAAGATATCCTTGCAGAGGAGGCAATCATTGAAGAGATCGGAGCGGTCGAGGATGCAGTCCATTCTCTTGGCCATCAATGCTTTGTTATGGCCATTCAAGATGAAGTCCTCACCGTGATTCATTGGCTGAAGGAGATCCGTCCTGATGTGGTGTTTAATTTGTGTGAAAGCGTTTACGGGAATACCTGCTGGGAGATGAATGTCCCCGCCTTCTTGGATCTCTTCCGAATCCCCTATACCGGATCCTCTGCCCTCACGCTGGGATTGTGTCAAGATAAAGGGAAGGTGAAGGATATCCTTCTCTCCCAAGGAATCTTGACCCCTCGATATAAAATCTTCGATCGGCGAATAAGCCCGATCAAAGGGAATGTCTTTCCCATCATCGTCAAGCCTCTTCATGAGGATGGGAGTCTCGGAATTTCAAGGGAGAGTGTGGTCTATGACGATGAGGCGCTAAACAGGCAGATCCAATACGTGATTGAGAAGTATCAGCAACCTGCCTTGGTGGAGGAGTTCATCGACGGCAGAGAGCTGAATGTGGCTTTGCTGGAGACCAATGGGAAGGTGGGAGTGCTTCCCGTCTCCGAAATCGACTACTCCGAATTTCCAGAAGGCGTTCCCAAAATATGTGGTTATGAAGCCAAGTGGGTTCGTGAGAGCGCGGAATACCAAAAATCGAGACCCCTCTGCCCTGCTCCCCTGGAATGGGTGATGAAAAAGAGGATCGAACATATCGCTGCCAAGGTCTTCAAACTGTTTGGATGCCGGGATTATGCCAGGGTAGATATGCGCATCGACCGGGATGGAAAAATCTATGTATTAGAAGTCAATCCGAACCCGGATATCTCTCCCCAGTCCGGAATGGCCAGGTCCATCAAAGTTCAAGGAATGAGCTATGAGGAATTCGTTGGAGGCTTGCTCGAGAGGGCCCTTCAGAGGAAACCGTGATCCAATCTCCTCTATCATCATTCCCCCCTTTGCTGATTCTGTCAGTTGACATGCGAAAGTATAAAATTCCAATAACCAAATTCCAAGCTCCAAATAATCTCCAATCACACAAATCTCAATAACCAGGAACATATGAACCGTTTCTCAAATATTTGGTCATTGGAGGTTGGTCATTATTTGGGTATTGGTGCTTGGAGCTTGGTCATTTACGCATCCGGATGAAGACATTTCCAAGGATCATCTTGAAGAGAGGAAAAGAGAGGCCGCTCCTGCGGGGACATCCTTGGATCTTTTCGCGAGCGGTTGAAAAGACGGAGGGAGATTTTTCTCCCGGAGATGCGGGGGAGGTCTACTCCGGGGAAGGTCAGTTTTTAGGTATCGGGCATATCAACCCTCGTTCCCAGATTATCGTCCGCATCCTCACACAAAAAAGAGAAGAGCTGAAGATCGATTTTTTTAGAAAGAGGATATCGAAGGCGGCTGTTTTGAGAGAAGAATGGCTCCGGGGAAAGACCAATGCTTATCGGTTGGTCAATGGAGAGGGAGATTTCCTGCCGGGACTGATTGTGGACTCTTATGGAGAGGCTTTTGTTCTCCAATGTCTCACAGCGGGGATGGAGCGATTGAAAGGTATTTTGACCGATTTGATGGCCAGCGATTTCCATCCTCAAAGTATCTATGAGAGGAGTGATGTGCCGACGAGGAAAGAAGAGGGGCTGTCGGAATCGAAGGGCCTTCTCTTTGGAAAGGAGGTTCCTGATCGGATTGAGATAGAGGAATACGGCTGCCGCTTTGAGGTCAATGTGAAGAGAGGTCAAAAAACGGGTTTCTACTTAGATCAGAGGGAGAATCGTTTCTCTTTAGGAAAACTTTCCCAGGGAAAGAGAATTTTGGACTCTTTTTCCTATACTGGAGCTTTCGCCATTCATGCAGGGTTGGGAGGTGCGAAGGAGGTAACCTTGATCGATTCCTCTGAGGATGCGTTAGGCATGGCAGAGGATCATTTTGAATTAAACCATTTGGAGAAAATCCCCCATCAGTTGATTCGAGGGGATGCCTTTGACATCATGAGGGGGCTTGAAAGCGGGTATGATCTCATCATCCTCGATCCCCCACCTTTTGCTAAGAAGAAGGGTCATCTTGCGGGAGCTTCAAGGGGATATAAGGATCTCAATCTTTTGGCCTTGCGCTTGCTGAAGAAGGAGGGTCTCCTCTTCACCTTCTCTTGCTCTCAACATATCAGCTGGAGTCTTTTTCAAAAGATTGTCTTTTCTGCAGCGGTGGATTCAGGGAGAAGGGTTCAGGTTTTAAGCCGGAGAGGACATCCCACCGACCATCCCTTCCATCTATGCCACCCCGAGGGAGAATATCTCAAAGGCCTGATCTGCAGAGTGCTGTAAGTCCAAAAATGAATTTTGAAGGTGCAACCCCAAGGATTTCCACCCCAGAATATTGAAGGACAGAGGGATAAGTGTTAATTTTCAACTACGTCCCTGTCCGTGACGAAGGGCTCTCCGCTCACAATCGCTATTCAAAAAAGGGGATTTTCTCCACCCCTTGGCCTTGATCCTGATGGGTGTTTGGTGCAGCAAGGGCTGACACTCCTTAAACGAAAAAGTCGGCAATGGCAAGTACAGGGATAACGATAAAACACACAAACCAAACAAGCAGTGTATCCAGGGCTTAAGTTTGCAAGAGAATTACCAGGCTCTTGCTACAGGGAACTTCTTTTCTGGAGTTTCCTGAGTTTTTGATTGTTATTTTTTCTAATCTATTGAAACTATTTGGTTAATCAGAATTTCAGATGTTGAAAGGAGTATTTTTTGTCAAAGATGAAGATTCCTGAGTAAAATGT
>Ga0315312_1000276_pt1 | contig 72888 bp, 72 predicted proteins | sample TDP7_MG_FD_203629 | JGI IMG/M metagenome (GOLD analysis project Ga0315312, IMG submission 203629) | Freshwater sediment microbial communities from Lake Towuti, South Sulawesi, Indonesia - TDP7 | ecosystem: Environmental > Aquatic > Freshwater > Lake > Sediment | place: Indonesia: South Sulawesi... | reverse complement strand
ACCCAGGATGTCGTATGTCTTCTCCCAAAGGGAATACAAACTGTTGAAGGCAGTTGAGGGCTCTGTTACGACCCTGCCCGATACCGACACTATGTCGCCGGTTAAATTGGCGAGGGCCCTTCTGAAGTATTCTGGCTCTATACGGATGTCAGCATCGACGACCGCCACGTATTCGCCATGGGCCTCGCCCAACCCGATCTCCAAGTTCTCGGCATAGCTGTTCCTCCATCTGGCTTGATCCTTTTCTATGATGCGCACCGTAAAGCGTTTGGCCTCATCCGCCGTCCTGTCGGTGCACCTATCGCATATGACGATGACCTCATGATCCATGGCCTCTGTGGCACGCTCAATGGCATTTAGGCACCTCCGAATATACTTCCCCTCGTTATGGGCGGCAACGATGATCGAGAGCTTCAAACCGCCAAGGTCACAGGATGTGAGTCGAGGGACTCTATCCTTTCTTATCTGTTTTCGGGTCCGATGAACGAGATCGGACTACAAAACTAATAAATCTCGGTAAATGGCCGTTGTCACACTAGGTGAGGTAATTGCTGGAACCACTCGGGATCGCGACAATGGACGACTTATCCCTTAATGGCAAAGTCGCCTTGACGAGAGTCGACATAAATTCGCCTGTGGATGAGTCGACGAAACTAGTCACGGACGATAGTAGGATCCAGGAGCACGCTCACACGATCAGGGAGCTCTCCGGGAAGAAGGCAAAGGTCGTCATCTTGGCCCACCAGGGCCGAAATGGCGATCCCGATTTCATCTCGCTTGAGCAACATGCCAGGCTCTTATCCAGCACGCTCTCTATGAAGGTTGGGTTCGTGCCGGACATAATTGGTGATAGGGCGAAGGGCGCAATCAAGGGCCTGAAGCCGGGGGACATCCTCGTGCTCGACAATGTCCGTTTCCTATCAGAGGAAACTCGGGACAAGACCCCCGAGGAACATTCCAAGGGCGAGCTCGTGGGTAATTTGGCCCCTCTCGCCGATTGTTTCATCAACGACGCCTTTGCAGCCGCTCATAGATCTCATGCATCGGTCGTGGGATTCACGGCGGTTCTACCCTCTGTGGCCGGGAGGATCATGGAAAGGGAGCTGACTGCCCTCTCCAGGGTATCTGGCAAGCCCGAGAAGCCCTCGGTCTACGTCATCGCCGGCGCGAAGCCCAAGGAGAGCTTCGACGTAGCGGAACACGTCCTTTCCAACGGGATAGCCGATGACGTCCTGACCGGCGGCTTGGTCGCAAATGTCTTCCTGAGGGCGAAAGGCATCAGTCTGGGGGATGTCAATGAGAAGCTCCTGGAAGACAAAGGCTACACGCCCTTCTTCATAAAGGCAAGGACGATGGTCAAGAACTTCTCCGAGAGGATCGTCACTCCCGTCGACGTGGCCGTCGACACAAATGGGACGAGGACTGAGGTCGCGATCGATGACCTGCCGAGCGAAAATCACATCAAAGACGTTGGGAGAAGGACGATACAGCTCTACAGTCGCCTGATAATGCAGGCAAAGTCGATCGTCGTCAATGGCCCCCTTGGCGTCTATGAGGAGGACAACTTCTCCCTTGGCACGAAGGAGATCCTCCTCGCCCTCTCGAAGACGAAGGGCTTCAGTGTCGTCGGGGGCGGACATTCCCTTGCGGCAGTCCACAAGTTCGGCCTTGATAAGAAGCTCCCCTACGTCAGTACCGCTGGAGGGGCCTTGATAAGCTACCTTTCGGGCGAGGCCCTCCCTGGCATCGAAGCCCTGAAGAGCGCGGGGAAGAAGTTCATCAAAACTTGAAGAAGGCTTAACTCTCGGCCCAATCCCCCTTCACCGGATGTCCGAGTTATTCGTGGGCGTCGATGCAGGAGGGACCCATAGCCTCTGCATCTCAGCAACCCGAGACGGGCTCTTCCAAAGTTCTGCGACAGGAGGCCCAGCCAATCTCCAAGAGGAGGGGGTCGAATCATGTTCGAAGACCATAACGGGGGCCGTGAGGAAACTACCCATTTCCATGGCGCGGATCAGGTGCGTTGGCGCAGGCGTGCCAGGGGCCAGGTTGGGATCCGATCAGGAAAGGTTGGGGAGGATGGTCGCCGATTCGCTGGGTTGCGATGTCGTCGTCAAGGGCGACGTCGAGGTGGCCTCCCTCGCTTCCTTCCCTGCTGGCAAAGGCGTTGTGGTCATAGCTGGCACCGGTTCATCCGCAATGGCGGTGGTTGATGGGTTGATAGTGGCCAGGGCCGGGGGGTGGGGGCCCATGCTGGGAGATGGGGGAAGCGCATACTGGATTGGCCTGGAGGCACTTCGCGCGGTGGTCAGGGCCGTCGATGGATGTGGTACGGAAACTGTGCTGTCGGATGCGGTGAGTAGGGCCCTCGCCCTCTCCTCGTTCGACGAGCTTGTGCGCGCCTCAAAGGAGCAGAGGAGGGACCAGATCGCCTCGCTATCGAGAATGGTATATGAATCGGCCAAGGCCGGCGACATGGTTGCGAAGGGCATCCTCAGCCACGCTGGCAGCGAGCTTGGCACAATCGCCGGGACAGTGGCGAAGGGGCTCGGCAACGGGTTGGCCGTTGCCTTGATCGGCGGCGTCTTCAAAGCGGGCGTTTACGTCATAACCCCCCTCCTCGATACGGTGAAGCGGATGGGCATCGAGGTTGAGGTCGTGAGGCCCAGATTCCCCCCGTGCGTCGGCGGGCTGTTCCTCGCCTATGGGCGTGTCGGCATCGAGCTAACGGATTCGGTCCTCGAGAATCTCGAGAGGTCCCTGCCGCCATTGATGGAGAAGGATTAAGGCCCCGATCATCATAACATAAAACCTAATTCCCAGCAGTCCTGATTGCCCAGCGTAACTACCTTGAGCGGCGAAGTGTTTAAGGAGCTTCAGGAGTTGGCGACGGAGGCCAGAAATCCCAAGAGCGCCAACATAGGCAAGGCCAGCGTCATCGACATCCTGAGGATCATCAACGATGAGGACCAGCTCGTGCCAACCGCTGTAAGGAAGGAGATCCCGAACATAGCTCAGGCGATCGCGTTCATCGTCGAATCCTTCAAGGTTGGCGGGAGGCTCATCTACGTGGGCGCTGGGACGAGCGGGCGCCTTGGCGTGCTCGATTCCTCGGAATGTCCGCCAACCTTCAGTTCCCCTCCCCACATGGTCCAAGCCATAATGGCCGGCGGCGATGCCGCCCTCAGGCAGTCCGTGGAGGGCGCAGAGGATTCCGTGGATGAGGGTGCCGCGGCCATAAACCGATCCTCCGTCTCTGACAAGGATACGGTCGTGGGCATCTGCGCCTCCGGTCGAACGCCCTTCGTAATCGGGGCCCTGACGAGGGCCGCTGAGCTTGGCGCCAGAACGGTTGCGGTGACGACGAATCCAGGGTCGAGGATAACCAAGTCCGCGAAGGTATCGATAGCCCCGGATGTCGGGGCCGAGGTGATCGCCGGCTCGACCAGGATGAAGTCGGGCACGGCTCAGAAACTAGTATTGAACATGCTGTCGACGGCATCGATGATCATGATCGGCAAGGTCTACGAGAACCTGATGATCGATCTGAGGCCTCTCAGTGAGAAACTGATAGAACGCGCGAAGGGGATATTGATGATCCTTACAGGTGCGAGCTACGACCAAGCCAGCAGCGTCTACGAGCGTTCCGGTCGAGACGTAAAGGTCTCGATCATCATGTTCAAAGGCGGAGTGGATCCACAGAGGGCAAGGCAACTATTGGAGAAGGCCGGGGGGAGGGTTGCGATGGCCCTCGATTATGCTCAAGGATGAGCTTCACGCATGAAAAAAGGCCTACCTGCTTCCAACAACGATGAGCTCCTCCTGTTTCATGCTCCTTACTTTTTCATGGGGCTCAAGTGACATGTTACAGATAGGGCAGATCCTCATGCCATGCGAGAAGGCGGATATGTCGTTCGCACAACCAGGACACAGCCTTGCTATAGTAGGTTTCTGGGTTTGGGATGCACCGATATCATCATCACCGTATTTCTCAAGATACGTGATTATCCCGCCTTCGAGCATAAGGCTCGCTGAACCGAGCGATGCATAGAATCCGACTGCAAACGTGCTCTCCAGATTCGAAAAAAGTGTCGTGAACACGCCTATGTTCCCGACTATGATCAACAGTCCTGAAAGGGTGAAGGCGATGATCTTTGCCCGTCTTCCACCTAAACGCGTGAAACCCCACGAACAGCATAGGGTTGCGGGAATCAGGGCTATCCACCAATCGGTCTGGAATAGCATGATGCTCGCAGTCTCGGTGATTATCCAGGGCATAAACGAGGACATAATGGCCAAACCGAGGCCAATGATCTCAAGTGCGGTTCCAGCTCTGATTTTCGGTGGTCGAGTGGGTATCATGCGCTGAAATCGCGAATCCTCTATCGACTCTAGGCTTAAAGTAGTTTCCCTCAATATTTACTGAGTATGCCAATCGGAGTAAATGTCAACGTACCATGAGGTTAATTGGGACCCAAATATGGTTCCGATGTGAAATTTAATAGAATTATGCTGTAGATATGTTAAATTATGGGTTTAAATGGGTTAATATAAAAAATAGGAGTAATTTATTGCCTTTATTGGCTAGTTACCAATCAAATGCGCGGCTATTTAACAATGATCCCTTAAGCTTCACTTCCATAAAACATTAGGAGAATGCGATCATTCTAGCCGAGAGTGGAGGTGCATTGAGGTGATCAAAGCGGTAAGGATGATAATGGCTATTATCGCTATGCTCTCAACAAATGTCAGGAGTTCCACATCGAACCGCCTCGCTGTATCTTCATAGGTGGCGTCCCCCCCTCCCTGTCTATTCTCAGCCACGTAATTCCATTGCGCGTCTATCGTGTAGGTGGGTGGCATGAGAAGCATGTAATCGTCCAGTCGGAGCATGAACCAGCCCTTAACGTGGCCGGTATCAGGTGGGCACATATAGAAAATTGTAAAGTAGTGGCCATTATCAACAGGATCGATGAGCAGAGCCCAAAGTTCATGCCAAGTATTATCGGCGTCTGTTATATTGATCAGGTTCAGAATCGGATGTAGGGTCAGGTTCTTATTGTCCCACGTAAGGTAACCTCTTTGAGCATCTACGGAAAAAGATGGCCCTGAAGCCCGCAGGGCGTTCCAGACTTTGGCATAAGGGAAGAGCTCTATCTTTGGCATGGCTATGGATGGGGTTTTGACGGTGGTGTAATTCAGACGTTGGGTCCCAACCATAGGCCCAACCCATTGATTGGTTCCGAAAGCATACTCGTATATCCAAAATCCATCTGATGGCGTTCCATCGAAGGAGCCGTCCAGATAGAGATTGATGATGAAGAAGTCATACCGTGACACATTGACGAGGGAGACGATCCAGATGTTTTGGGAAGGCCAATATGAGACATGCCATGGCATGACCTCGATTAGCTTCCCCCCAAACGTCACGAATCCTCCAGCCCTCAAGGCCACGATGCTGTTTCCGTGTAAATCCGCCCCAAAAGCATAAAAATCCAAGATTTCGTTTTCCTTCGAAGTTGGGTTCTTTTCAGGATTTGCGGCTCCCTGGGCGTCGCTTATGCTCACGTCCTGGCACCTTGTAAATGAAATGACTGAGGATAGGCAAGTTAGGGCCATCAAGAACAGTAAGGTAATATGCATTCCAATGTTATGTGGCATCGTCTCTCCATCTGAGTTATCCACTAGGCCAAAAAGGTTTCCTTTAATCAAGTGCTCGAAGATATCCATATAGGGAATACGATCCCTTCGTATAATGTCACAAGCCAAGTCAGTGCGTACAAGTCAGCTCTTTAGAGCCTCACGGATAACACGCCTCTGCCCCTCCATCATTCTCTCATAATATAGAACTAGTAGTCCCGCCGGAAGTGCTCCGATCCCAAAGTAGAGATAGACCCTAAGATTATAGAAAGGTGACCAAATAGAATTAATCCTGATCGAAAAGTTGTTCCTTATGCTCACGATGAAGATCGTATACTCTGAGGACATGGGGGCGGTCGTGGAAGTGGAAAGCCTCTGTCGGGTCGGGTCAAAAACATCCGTAAGTAAAGGGCTAGACCCGGCTATCACCTCGCCATCTCGCGATGGGAGTATGGCTATGGTCAGGCCTCCCGGGTGAGCGCCCTCCAAGTCCACAGAGAATGGAGTATCCGCATCGATTGGAGGCAATATGTAAGTATCAATCCAGTATGAAATGTCCTCATTGAGTTCTACCTTGGGGCCCGTCTCGATGAAAGTTTGGGGGAGTTTCACTAAAGGGAGGACGGTGGACATGAAAATGATCATTATGCCCATTATGACCAGAATGAACCCAATCGCCTTAAGTCGATGCATGTGATGATACCGACCTAAAGGAACTTCTCGGCATAATGGCAGGCTGAAAAGCGTCCCGGCAGAACTCCCCTTAGAGGGGGTTCCTTTTGGCTACAAATTTCTGTAGCATACATGCATCGTGGATGGAACCGACAGCCTGAGGGCGGATTGACGGCACTTGGAACCTCGCCAGGCAGTATTATCCGCATTCTATTCCGTTCGGGATCTGGAACGGGAACGGCTGATAGAAGGGCCTGCGTGTAGGGATTGAGCGGACTAATGAAGAGCTCATCTGTCCTGGAAAGCTCGAAGATTCTCCCAAGATACATCACTGCGACACGATTCGTGATCTGTCGAACGGAGCTTAGGTCGTGGGATATGTATAGGTAGGAGAGCCCCTTCTTATTTTGTAGGTCCATTAACAGATTCAGTATTTGGGCCCTAATCGAGACATCCAGTGAGGATACGGGCTCATCGGCGATGATTAAACTTGGGTCTACGGCCAATGCCCTCGCTATGGCTATCCTTTGTCGTTGGCCCCCGCTAAATTCATGGGGATAACGTTCAGCATGGTACTCCTCCAAATTTACCATTCGGAGAAGTTCGTAGACCATGTCCTTCCATTCTTTCTTGGGGACATGCTTATGGATGATGTATGGCTCACTCAAAATATCGTATACGGTCATACGGGGGTCAAGAGATGTATAAGGGTTCTGGAATACCATCTGTATCCCGCGTCTAGTCCTTCGGATCTTCTCCCCATCTCCTGAACGGAATGCATCGAAGACGTCGATGCCATCATAGATCACTTTGCCTGATAGCGGTTCCTCCAGATACATCAGGGTCTTGCCTAGGGTGGTCTTACCACAGCCGCTCTCGCCCACCAAGCCGACGTTCTCCCCAGGATCGATATCGATACAGACGCCATCAACGGCATGCACAACGCCGATCTGCTTCTTGAGGAGGATGCCTCTTCTGTGGATCGCATAGTGTTTTACGAGGTCTATGACTTTAAGTAGGGGTCGGTCACTCATAATCGATCTGCCTCAAACTCCAGTTAGTGAGAGTTCGCGCCAAAAGTGACATGCGGCCATGTGCCCATCATCCATAGCTTCGAGGATCGGTACTTTCTGCCAACAGAGCTCCTTCGCATAGGGACATCGGGGATGAAATCTGCACCCCGGAGGTGGATTGATCAAATTCGGGATATTTCCTGGAATGACCTTGAGCTCCCTCCGTTGATCGATTCGTGGGACCGCTTGGAGGAGCGCCTCCGTGTATGGATGCATTGGCTTAACGAAAAGCGAGTGGGTCTCGGCAACTTCGGCCACCATCCCGGCGTAAAGAACTTGTACGCGTTGCGTCGTCTCCGCGATGATCCCCATGTCGTGGGTGATCATCACAAGGGACATTTTCAACTTCTCCCTGAGATCCTCAAGCAGTTCAAGCACCTGGGCCTGAACCGTGACATCGAGATTGGTGGTAGGCTCGTCTGCGAAGAGCAATAATGGCCTTGAGGCCAACGCTCTCGAAATGGCTATGCGTTGTTTCATGCCTCCGCTCAATTCATGGGGATATGCCTTAATGCGGAGCTCTGGCTCAGGAATGCCCACCATCTCCAACAGCTTCATTGCTCCTTCGGAAGCCTCTTCCTTTGAAAGTCCCTTCTGGTGCTCCCGAATGACCTCCACTAGCTGGTTTTCGATGGTGTAGAGTGGGTCAAGGGAGGTGGTTGGATCCTGAAAAGTCATCGCGATCTTCGAGCCCCTAATCTTCCTCATCTCCTCCTCCGATTTGGACAGGAGGTCTTCACCCTCATATCTGATTGTGCCGGCTAGGATCCTCCCGGGTCTGGGCACTATGCGGAGAACGGAGAGCCCCGTTACCGTCTTGCCTGAGCCCGACTCCCCCACCAGGCCTACCGCTTCATCCTTCCCTACATGAAAATCGATCCCGTCGACGGCCTTAACTACTCCAGCTTCAGTGAAGAAGTATGTCTTCAATCCCTGAATGTCTAGTAGATCCTCCATTTTTTAGCAGCCTTCAATCTCGTAGTCTCGGGTTAAGGGCATCTGATAGGCCATCTCCAACGAGGTTGAAACCTAGGACGGCCATGAGCGTGGCAAGTCCTGGGAATACGGGAGTCCACCACTCGGTCCTCATGTACGTGATCCCTTCCTGAATCGTTATGCCCCAGGTCGACGTGTTAACATCTCCGAAACCTAGGAAACTGATCACAACTTCGGTAAGGATATTCCCCGCTATGAAGAGGGTTGCGGTTATAATGATCGGCGTTAAAATATTAGGAACGATGTGACGGAAGATCACGCGATGTCTGCTAGCTCCAATCGATCGTGAAGCCTGCACAAAATCCAGTTCCCTGACCCTGAGTATCTCACCCCTCACGATGAACGAGACCGAGGACCAGCCAAAGACCCCGAGGAGGAGGAGGATGAGGGTCAGGCCGAAACCCTGGGCCACCAGAATCGAGAAGACTCGCGCAAACAATAGAATTAAAGGCAATAGGGGGATTGTGTAGAATACCTGCGATAGCATTAGGAGGACATCACCACCTGCACCTCTGGAATATCCAGCTACAGCTCCGATAACCATTCCTATGATAACGGCCACCACCGTAGCCCCCACTCCGACATATAAGTCACCTCGGGTTCCGTGCAATACCTCGCTATAGATGTCTAGGCCCGCACGGCTTGTCCCGAAGGGGTGCTTCCATGAGGGGGGTTGCCCGGCCTCCCCTTCGTATAGGGCTTGGAAGCTGCGCGGGGGATACGGCGCTAACCATGGGCTCGTCAGGGCGATGAATAGAAAGAAGAGGACGATGAAAAGGCCTGCCAGTCCGGCTTTGTTCCGCTTGAATCTCCTCCATGCAACGGCCCACTGACTCGCCCCCCTCCTCTCTCTTCGTGCCGCCGTGGCCACCTCACGTTTCACCGTTGTCGAGCTTTCAGGTTCCGTCTCTTTTTGCAACCCACTACCTACCTACCCTAACCTAACTCGTGGATCGAGCATCGCATAGATCAAGTCGGTGAAAATATTGGCAACCATCAACATGATGGTTATGACTACCGTTATACCGACGATCATCGGGACATCTAGAGAGAAGGTTGCTACCACGAATTGATATCCTAGGCCAGGCCAGTTGAATGCCGTCTCCAATGCTGGCGCACCAGCCAATGATGATCCGAAACCCAATCCCAAGATCGTCACGATGGGAGTTATCGCGTTCCGAAGCGCATGCTTGTAAATCACAGTCCGTTCCCTAAGTCCGCAGGCACGTGAGGAGAGCACATAGTCCTCCCTTAGGACTTGTAGCATGTTTCCACGCATCAATCGAACGAAAGTTGCCAATTGCACATACGTGAGAACCAACAGTGGCATTATGAGATGAGCGATTCGGTCACCAAACTCGCTCCCCCACCACACACGAGTTATGCCAGCAGCACCGCCTGATGGAAACCAACCGAGGCGAAGTGAGAAGATTATGATCATCATGAGGCCAAGCCAAAAGGTAGGCATCGAATAGCCGAAGAGCGCAAAGGTAGTTATCGATACATCGCTCTTGGAGTACTGATGTCGTGCCGAATAGACGCCTATGGGTACGCCTATGAGAACGGCTAGGACGAGCGCTGGGATCTGCAATTCCAAAGTCGTTAGGACCCACATGCCCATCCTATCGATAACGGGGGTCCCAGAGACACTATTGCCCAGATCGAGATGCAGTATGTTCCACAGCCAATACAAGTACCTGATATAGAGCGGCTGATCGAGGTGGTAGTAGGCTCTCAACGCCTCCAAAACTTCTGGAGGGGCTGACCTTAATCCTTGTCTGATCAAGGATATGGGATCGCCGGCTGCATTCGATATGGCGAATGTAAGGATCGATACACCGAGGAATACAGGTATCATGAAAAGCAGACGCCTGATCACATATGTGGTGATACCGGCCACTGTAAGATGCCTCCTTCGTCTTGATAATCGCCTTTTTAGGCCTATATAAGTTTTAAAGCAAATCTCATCGTCCTATGCTGGTTCTAGAAGAAAATCCATAATGGATCGGAGTGGTGATATCGTCAGGCCTTGTGCTAGAGGATGCATTCTCAGAAATGGGGCCTAGATGATACAAGGAGGACTTGCATGCAAGAAGCTGAAGAGGATCAGGATGACAGGTCGGTCACAGTATTGGACGTGATCGACCATTTATCGAGCCGCGAGCCCCGAAAGATGTTGAGGTACATCGGCTGGGTTAGGCCCCAACTACCCCCAGCATGCTGATGGCCGATGGGAGACCCTAGACAGCCCATCGTAGATGATGGGCCACACACAGTTCGTGACCGCTAGGGGAGAGTGATAAGCTCTGAATGGGATGGCAATGGGCCATATCGCTTCAGGGCCTTCCAAAGCCTTAAATATCCGAAGATTTGGGCCTAAGTCGGACAAAAATGAAAAAAATACAAAGCAATATCATTAAAGTTCTAGAAGGATCAGCCTTAGGTGCACTGACATTCTTCCTGTTCCTCAGCACGTTTGTAATTACGATTCCGGCAGCTCGGGCACAACAGGCCCCATTGTTCTCCATAACTTTACTTGCCCCAACTACGAACCCGGTTAGACGGCAGCACGCGGCTCTGCTGGGGAATTCTATGCAATCAGTGGGCATCTCGGCAAGGGTTGTATACGTCACCTTCTCAGACCTGATCGATCGATTGTTCCCTTCGGACGCAGCGAATATAGGGAGAACCTTCGACGAAGGGGGCTTTGATATCAGCTTCATAGGCTGGGGCTTTACATCGCCAGTCCCCGATATTAAAAGCCAGTATCTTGGGACCGCAGAGGCTTTCCCTCCAACGGGTAACAACTACGCTCTCTACAACAGCTCAGAGGCAAACGATCTGCTAAACAGAATCTACACCACCTCAGATAGCACCCTCCAGCTCCAACTCTTCAGACAACTCTCTACTATACTTGCCAGGGACAAGCCATATAATCCCATCTACCTGACTTCAGATGTAGTGGCCCGAAGACCAGAGATTAAGATCTTCGGTGACACGAATGTATTCAGCACGATGTCCACACCGTTCGCTGACCTACAGTACTTCAGCGGCGTGTCAACCTACACCTTCGCCGAGGCAGGTGACTGGACAAGCCTTGCCCCATGGGCAAACTCAGACTCAAACTCCTTCTACGCTCTATTCGTATACGGGATAACCCAGGGTGGCCTACAGCTCATTGACACACGCACCAACACGTTCTACAAGAATGAGGCAGAGACGATTACCGCATCGGACGACTTGAGGAACTGGACGATTAAGATCAAACCAGGCATATTGTTCCATGACGGCGTAGAAGCAACGGCTGATGACTATCTCTTCACCGAGAGGGGACAATTGACTCCCGAAGTCGCTTCGGTAAGTCTCTCTGACAAGCTTGCCCGTTTCGGAAACCTTGTCAAGTTCACTTGGTTAGATGGCACCACTACACTGGTTGACAACTCGGGCGGTGCGCTCACGGCACCAACATCCGAGTTCAGGGCAATAGACAGGTACACCTATGAATTCAAGATCTATCCGCCCATAGAGCCCTACCCATTCCTTAACCTCACGGAGACCACGATCGCGCCTTGCCCAAAACATTACCTGGAACAGATACCATTCGCGGACTGGAACCAACTGGCATTTGCGACCGGCCTCAAGGGCGCGTACACGATCACCTGGAACACGACGAAGTATGGTGGCACAGGAACATACACAGCGTATGGCCCAATCGGCACGGGCCCATACGTATACAAGGGCTTTGATCCCATCAAGCGCCTAGCGAAACTTGAGAAATTCCAAGGCTACTGGGATCGGGCGCGACTGGAGGGACTAGGATACTTCACTGTCCAGACCTACAACGTTGCCACGATAGTTGAAAAGGACGCGGCCATCGCCGCATATAGGACCGGCGAAGTCGACGCCCTCGACGTTAACTACCAACTGGCGGCCGACCAAGACATACTGATCGAACTCGGCGCAAACGTCTTCATAAAGCCTGAGATCGGGTGGCAGGAATACGGCATCAATATGCAACACCCGATCGTCGGGACAGGGGTTGACACGCCAGCAGGAATGGCCGATCCAACAGCGGCTGCTGAGGCAGCTCGACACATACGGACAGCAATTAGTTACCTCATGCCAAGGGAGTTGATAGTCGAGCAACTTCTCGTAGGGGTAGGATTTCCGGGGTCGACAGTTCTAGCCGCCTTTGGTTCGGCGTATCAAGATCCATCCGTAGAGCCAGATCCATTCGACCCAGCCCTCGCGAGGGCTGAGCTCGCCGCCGCTGGTTACGAGACCGGGGTCAGCCCAATCACACCAACGCCAATTCCAACAGAGACGCTCCTTTATGGGCAGGCTGTGCCCATCGAGGGCACCTTCAAGAATCCGGTGACGAATGAACCCTACGCGAACTTCGTGGTCAGGATACAGGAGAGTCGAGATGGCATCACGTGGATAGACACGCCACATGTGCCTCTGACCGACGCAGAAGGCAAGTATCACGCAATGGTGGTACTTGACTGGCCGACAACATATGTAAGGGCGTACTTCACAGGTTTCGTTGTACCCACATCTGTATCTGGTGCATGGCCGATCTCAGCGGGCAACTACTACGACGAGCTGGTTAGGGAGGGCTTGGTTGATCAGGTCCTACCGCCTTATGAGGGGCCCGCCCAAACGTTTACATTGCGTAGCCTGGAAGAGCTCATGGACGAGTCCACATCCAATTTAGCGACAAGTGACGATATAACAGCCTTACAGAATAGCCTGAACTCAATGACGACTTACATGTACGTTTCAATCTTAGTGGCCATAATCGCCATCGCCATAGCCGTAGTAGCTTTCATGCGAAAAAGCAGTTCCTAGGGTAACTTCTACCCTAATATACACCTTTTTCTTTTTTCCTAAGTTAGTGCTAGAAATGCCAGTTCAAAGCAAAGGAATATCCCTACGAATAAGTAGACGAGTGCCTTGCGTTCACCCTCACGGGATTCCTTTAAGGTCCACTCAGTACCCCCCCTTTCGGGCCTCTTGTCCTGGGGCCGTTTCAATCCCTTATCCGTTGCCTTAACGGTCCAGTCATGATCGACCGGATTGAGGTATTTCCTGGCTTGGTACCACTTTGCAGTGTGAACGAAATCCGTGGCCCCTCCAATCAAGAAGAAGATCGCGGCTTCCACTAAGGCCAAATCACCCAAATGGTCAGTCATAGATGATATGGATATGTTGCCCGATAAATTAAGGATGATGTTTATCACGACGTTCAAGAGCGTTAAATAGGAGAAGAGCCGCACGGACCTCAATAGAATCTGTTTGATGGTAAGCACGTCAGATCACCCTATAATGGAGCTTATATTTATAAGGGTTCATCGGTCAGCGAAGAACAGGTATTCCCGATTGAGGGGAAAGGCTCAGAAGAAGACAGACAGAACCATGAGCTACTCTTTTTACCTGACCTTCATTATCCTCGCGATCGCTGCGGTGACCATTAACTACCTGTCCTCTCTGCCGATAATCCATCATCTGCCCCCAACGTATGACTTCAGGAGAGATGATTGGATGAAATACATCCCACAGGGCGCCGAGAAGGTATCGATTTTCAACTTCAGCCAGATACTGATGAAGACCATGAATGATAGTTTATTCCCAAACGATAGGATTCTGGTGTTATATAATTTTACGACAGTACTTAAGATCTCCGATGTCGAGTTCATTGCCTCCTCCCTTTATCAGAATCCCGATCCCAACTCGGAGGACATCGCACTAAATATAATAAAACTTAAACAATACCTCTACTTGGCACTCGAAGAGGAGATCGAAGAGAAAGGCGAGATGCAATTCCCCTTCAAAAACCATACGGTCGTTCAAGTGACTGGACATGTAGTCAACAAACCGGTCATTACGACGGGGTCCACGCCTGAGTACGTAAAGGCCTACATCGTAATGGACGAAGGCTACCTTCTATATTCTGAGGGCATGAGGGGCCTAGATCTTGTCAGGCAGTCCCTGGATGCCGCTGAAGGGCCTAATCAATACTTCGAGCAACAACAGGTAAAGGCCTCGCTATACCTCCTGTTATCGGATGAGGGCGATGAGCTCGGCTTCTCGTATTCCACGTTTCCGTATACCGTCAGTGGTGTCAGTTCCACTTCGACCTCCATATATTACGTAGATGACATCGTAACAACGCGTTTCGTGTTCGCGTTTGCCAGCACTGACGAGGCCTCAAAGGGCTTGGACGACATCAAGAAAGCCAACTTAGAGGCCACGGACTTCCAGATCTATGATAACTATATAGTGGTCACCGTCGAGTACGATGGCCACTTGCTTCTGAGGGAGCTTAGGGCACTATGACGCCAACCCATGTCAAATGATCTACCTGCTGCCCGCGCCCCTTCCACGCCATTGGTTTTCCTTAACGTAATATACCTCGCCGTGGCTGAAGGACGACAGGGCAGACCAGCATGGCCGGGCGCGATACGTGGCTCATCAGGGCATCCGTTCTAAAACCAGAGGAGAGGTTCCTCTCTTACGCCGTTGTCAATAGAGCCCTTGAGATGGGGGTGGATGCGGCGTGGGTCGTCGGGCCCTCTTCGTTCAACCTCAAGGGCAGAAGGGTTCGGGCCGAGCTCGGGGATTTCCTGCTGTCCTGCGATGGGGGGATCTCAGGAAGGGTCAAGCTCGCATGCGAGGAAAAGGGCGTTCATGCCCAGAAGGTCGGATCGGCCGTAAGGGCGCATGTCGCCCCCCTCCGACGGTCCGTTGTGGCCATCTACCACGATTTCGGCATACATGGCGAATCGCTCGTAAACCTGACGGCGGCCCTCAGGCAGCTCGGCTTCTCCAGGCTCGTCTTCCTGACTTCATCGACGATCCACGAGAGGTTGCCCGAAATCGATGTCCTCTTCCTGCCCGCTGGGGACAGCAGCATCATCGCCCAGGGCCTTGAGCTGGGGGGTGCCGATGTGATAAGGGGCTTCGTGGCGAAAGGGGGCTGCCTCGTTGGGATGGGCGACAGCGCCCTCCTCGCGGCCCTACCCTCGACACCTGAGCGAAATATAGGCCCAAAGGAGCAAGAGTTTCAGGGCCCAGCCTCACTCCTGCGAATGCTACAGTGCGATGTGCTGAATGAATTCGGCGAACTTCCAGCCCCAAGTTCCTCATACAGGGGTTTGGGCCCGACGGTGAGGGTCAACGCTATTCAGGGCGAGGTCCTCGTGAGGGTCATGAAGCCCTCTCACCCCATAATGTTCGGCTTCAAGGGCTTAATCGAGCTCTACGCCGACGGACCGATATTCGCGACAACGACAAGTTCGGAGAGCCTGTGTGCCTACCACAAGCCGACAAGGAGTACGGTCCACAACCTCTCAGAGGCCCTCGCCTGGAGACTTGCGACTGACAGATCCATCATCGTCAGTGGCACTTTTAGGGCCGGGAAGATCGTCCTCGCTGGCGTCCAGGTGGGCCATCCCAACATGCCGTCGGCATGGCCCCTTCTCGGCAACATGATGTTCTGGTGCACATCGTCAAGGCCATCAGCGCTCCTCGAGGAAACGGCCACAGTCCCTCAGGGGGATCCATTCAGGCTCGTGGATGCGGCCCTTCGTGAACTGGCGGCGATTCGGGTTGAGACATCGTCCCTGGGGCCGAACATGGAGTTGCTGATCCCCAGGTTGCTCGCCACTCTGGGCTCTGAGGCCGCTGATCCTTGGATCTCATGCACAAGGGCCCTATCGGGGCTGATGGGGTCTTTTGGGGAATTGTCAAGGTCGATCCTGTCCTCAGCCTACGCATTTGCCAGGGCTAGGGATCTCAGGGCCTCTTTCGAGTTGCTGGCATCATCAAAGGCGAGGTCGGGGGATACCGAGCCTTGCCTCACAGCTCTAACTAAGGCCGAAGGGGAGGCGATCTCCGTCATCTCAACGGCCTCGAGGGCCCTCGAAATCCTTGGGGGCATAGCCGACCAGATGCGAAAGGGCGTGACAGAGGTCGCGTCCCTCGCGGAACTCGAAGCGGCGCTTAAGCCAGACTCAGCCACCATCAGGACGCTCAGGTGCAGTGCCATGACCGTAGTGGCCGCCCTCGTGGGAGGGGCGCCATTCCATTCCCCATGGTACGATGGCGAGGTCGGGCCCTGTCACAACACGTGGCTGGTTAAGGGGCAGGAGGGGCTGATCGCCCCAATCCTAGGCTTGGCCTCCGCGCTTGAAAGGGCGAACATGCACCTAAACGATGCGATGACACACTGCCTTGGCTGAGAGTTTAACTTGACCTTGATGATCGTCATAATGGCATCCCACTTCCATCAGGTGCGATGCGATGGTTGACCCGATGAGTTCATCCGATGCGCCGGGCATGGGAGGGGGTCCCTTCACCGCCAGGGCCTTCCTCTTTGCGGTCACATCATCGCTCGCATGGATCTTGGCCCAGTCGTTCGTCGGGCCCCTGAGCGGCTTCTTCGTCACCGGCGAAGGAGCGCTGTCAATGGTCTTCCTGGCAGCGATCCTGTTCCGTGGGAGGCTGCGTCCGTCCGAGTATGCGATGATATTCGGAATGGTCGAGGCCGCCTCCATAGCCGCCATTGAGATCGGCGCGATGTCGGCCGCGCCCCTTGCCATCAACCTACTCACTGACCTGCGCCCGCTGCTACAAGTCACCCCCGACTTCTTCAGGCTCTCAAGCACGGACGTAGCCGCAGCAGCTGAAGGCGGGTCACCGATTCCGCCGGGTCTTGCGCCCATCATAATGGCGATGCTCATCATCAATTCAGTCTTCTTCCTACTGATCCTCGTTGCGACGGCCATGTTCAGGAGGACGATGGTCGAGGTCGAAAGGCTGCCTTTCCCAGTCGCTCGGGCCTGTTACACCGTGACCCAGCTCTTCAACCCCACCACGACATTCGAACATCGGTTGAGGCGTCGGGTCTTCCTGGAGGGCGTCGTGATCGGGCTCCTGCTGACGTTCGTGACCGAGGGCTATCTGGTCAGCCAAGAGCTGCCCTTCATCAATCTGATCCCCTACTCGATGAACGATCCGATCTATCAGGCCCTTAAGCCGATCCTACCGGGTGCGCTGATGGGTTTTTCATGGGCAGGGGCCGTCTGGACCATGTGGTTCCTCTATCTCGCACCCGCCGAATCCACGATCACGGCCGCCGCATCCAACTTCATCGCTTACATGATCGTGGCGCCCATCATGGTCGCGTTCAATGTGGTCAGGTGGGATCCCTCGCTAAGTTATGATGAGTACCTGTACGAGCTGATCGGCAGGGGAGCCATCTCATACTCTTGGCTTGGCGCGGGCCTTCTATTGGCGGCTGCGGTCGTGCCCCCCCTCATGGATCTCAGGCATGGGCTGAAGGAGCGCATTTCCCTAGAGGCCCTTCGAAGCTACCACCTGCTCCTGTCCCTGGCCTGCCTCTCCTCGCTGACACTTCTGGGCGCATACCTGTTTGGCTCGCCCCCGATCCTCTCCGCCTTACTCCTCGCCGCCATCCTCTTGGGCTATAACCTATGGCTCACGAGGTCGCTCTCCGAGCTCAACACAACCCAATCCGATCAGGGCCTCTTCATGGGGTGCATGTGGGCCCTGGGGAGTTCCCTCTCGGGGTTTAGGCTCGGCGAATTCTCAGGGGCCGCTTACGGGGCCATCGCGATATCCTATCTATTTTCTGGCAACGCGACGGTTGGCGCCGGATGTATGGAGGCCTATCGGCTCGCCGATATGGCCAACATGCGTTGGCGGGACATGACGATGGTCCTGTTGTGCAGCCTCCTGATCACATCCCTCGTCGGCCCGCTCCTCTACCTCTCGGTCCTATACGCCACGGGCCTGCCCACGTTCTCAGGGGATCCGAAGGCCATCCTCTGGTCTCAGGCCGCCTCCAGCCTCGGATCGGACGCTGCCCTAGCCTATATCATCCGAGGAGAGAGCCCGTATCGGCTCAACTTGCCCGCAGGCATCGCGGGATTCCTCATGGGCCTTGCCGCAATCCTCATCAGAACCAGGTGTGCCTTCCTCCCCATATCGGTCGTCGCTGCCGGAGTAGGCGTCGCAACGGATCCGGGCAATGGGTTCCTCGTCTTCTTAATCCCAGGCCTTGCGAGGATCCTGACGCTTAAGATCGGCGGAATTCGCCTTTACGAGGGCTTCGGCGTGCCGCTCTTCACCGGCATCTCGTGCGGCGCCGTCCTCGGCGCCCTCTCATCGTCCCTGAATATCCTGAGGTACACATTGTTCATAGGTTAGAAGTCAAATTTACCTTTTTTTTAATAAATCGGCCCATATGTGAGCTATTAGTGGAAAAGACCCGAGCTACATGCCCGGATAAACTCGCAACCATAGACTTATATCAGGTCCTCCGGAGAGCCACGTGAACGCCATTGGTAACCGGATATTGCCTCAAACACCGAAAGCAAGTCGAGATCAAGGACGCTTCCGAGCAGACCCTGAAGAACGGCAGGAAGGCCATGGTCGGCGTCTGCCCCGAGTGCGGAACCAAGATCGTGAAGTTCATCAAGGCATAGGCTAGACGCCCGTTAGCCTTTTAGTATACTCGTCTACGGCGATCCTGTAGCTATTCGTATCGCCTATGTCGATGAAGCTGGCATCGGAGACGTAGGCATAGGCCCTCTCGCCTTGGGCCATTGCCTGCTGGAATACCTTGTCCATGCTGATCACCTGGCCTTCTGGGATATAGTCGAAGATCTTCGGCTCCATCACGTATACCCCGGTATTTACTATGGCATCGGCCTTCGGCTTCTCCTCCCATTCATTGATCCTGGAGTCGTCATCGAGGTGGAGCACCCCGAACCTCGTGGTCGTCGTGAGCTTCCTTGCCACGAGCGTCGCCAACCCCTTCCTCTCCCTGTGAAACGCGAGGACGGGCTTGAGGTCCAGATCGGTCACGACGTCGCCATACGTCAAGACGAATGTCTCGCCACCGATGGCCCCCTCGACGGTCTTTAGCTGCCCTCCCTGGGATAGCGGCTTTGCAGACCTAACGAACTTGATCGTGAGGTCGAGGCCGATCGCAGAACCGTTCCTGAAGTAATCCTCTATGAAGTGCGCGAGGTAGCCCGTCGCTATCACGATGTCCCGTAGATCGTTGGTCGATAACCAGCTCAGGATGTGTTCCAGGATCGGCCTGTCCCCGAGCGGAAGCATCGGCTTCGGTATTATGAATGTATAGGGGCGGAGCCTCGTGCCCAGCCCGCCAGCAAGTATCACGGCTTTCAACTTGGCCATCCCTTGGGCGTCCTTCGACTAGAAAAACTTAGCGTAGCAACTATATTGCCTGTGGGATGAGGGCGTGTGAACCCGATGTGTTACCGAGACCTCAACTACGAGCCAGATCCCGAGAGGAACCTGCTAGCTAGATACCTCATTCCCCCTAAATCCCCTGAGGCCGCTACCCGGGTGGCCGTGGCCCCATGGCTTTGGACGAAGGCCGATGCCCTGAGGCGTGCGTCTGGGGCATACGTCGCTAGGGCCTTTCGCGTGGATGAGGAGGGCGGGGTCTTCGATGTGGCCTATCCAGTCGAATTGTTCGAGCCCAGCAATGTCACACAGTGGCTGAGCGTCTTGACGGGCACGCTCTTCGGCCTTGGAACATGGGATGCCCCAGTGCTGTTGGACATATGGATGCCTGAGAGCCTGATGGCTCACTTCGGGGGCCCGAAATTCGGCCTCGAGGGCGTTAGGAGGATCGTTGGCACCGATAGCACCAGAAGGCCCCACTTGGGCATGGCGTTCGGTATGTTCGGGATGACGGCAGAGGAGATGTCCGCGGTGGCCTATGAAGTCGGGGGCGGCGGGGCCCGTCTCCTCCGGGATGACGTGGCGCTCACTGATCAGGGATTCTGTAGGCTGCCCAACAGGGTCGTCAACGTGATGGAGGCACTTGACAGGGTTCGCGAGGAGGGAGGGCAACGCGTCCTTTATGCGGTGAACGTGACGGCCGATGCCGCTGAGGTCCTCGATCGGGCCGACACAGCCATTGAGAACGGTGCCAATTGCCTCATGGTCGACGTCCTAAGCGCTGGTCTCTCCTCTCTCAGCAGGCTCAGTGAAGACGCATCGGTCGCGGTTCCGATCCATGCCCATGTGGCCCCTCGCGCACATCGGGTGCAGGAGAGGGTGTACGCGACCCCGACGTCGGCCTTGACCAAGCTGCTGAGGTTACTCGGTGGCGATCAGATCGAAATGGCGATTGGGAGCCCGCGTCGGTCAGACGCTATCCTCGCAGGATCGAGGGCGTGCAAGGGGGCTATGCTTGAGGAGTGGCGGGGCATCGGGCGTGCCTTTCCAGTTGTGATTGACGTAGTCGATCCTGGCGATGTCCATTCCGTGATTGGGGAGTTGGGCAGGGATATCGTAGTGCTTGCAGACGAGGCAGTTCGCGACCATCCCAAAGGTGGTGGGGCTGGCGCCATGGCGTTTAATCAGGCCATCGATGCAGCACTGGCTGGCGTATCCGTTGAGAGCTACGCCAAGGGCCACGAGGAGTTGCGCATGGCCCTAGAGCTAAGGGGGAGAGGCGCGCGAGCCTAAGATCCCCTTATGCCCCTTGCGCTTGCAGTCGTGGCGACGCCCTTCCTTACGATCTGTTCGGCGATCTTCTTCGGCGTTGACTTGGCCTGAGACAGATCGGCCACGACGTTCCATTCCGCCGTCTTCCCCCTGCTCAGCGTCCTCGATTCCGACATGATGAGGTCGACTCCCCTCTCTGCCATGAACTGGGCCGCCTTCGCGAGAGCCCCGGGGACATCGGGCAAAACGACTTTGATTGTCGCCAATCTGGCCCCCTCAGTTATCGGCGTCAATACGATGTTCTTCTGCTCTTGGTCCACGAGGAGGAGGAGGGACGTATCCGACCCTATGGAGAGCGCATCCCTTGCGAAAATCGGGATGAGCACCCTCCCCCTGTCGTCCATCTTCACTATCTCCGTACGAGCCATGGGATGGGTGTGGCCGAGAATGCTTATATAGCTTGTGGGATAGAAGTGGGAATAATCCCATGAAAATCCCACATGCACAACTCGACGCGAACGAGAATCCCTACGGCCCCTCCCCCAAGGCCATCCTGGCTGTGGCTTCGGCCATCAGGGACGTCTCAAGGTATCCCCGGGGATCGAAGGCCTTGGAGGGCGGGATAGCCTCGAGCCTTGGCGTGGAACCATACGGCGTGATAGCTGCCGCCGGTGGCGACAGGGCCATCGAACTCGCCTTGAGATGCCTATCAGGATCCGCGAAAAGGCTCCTCATCCCCGTCCCGAGCTTCCAGATGTACGAAAGCCTATCGCGTTCCCTTGGATTGGCACCGTCCTTCCTTGTCGTCCCGACAACGGGGCATGATGGGCTCCTCGAGGAGGTTAGGGAAGGCGACCTGGTCGTGCTCGGCTCCCCAAACAACCCCGATGGGAAGGTGGTGGAGAGGGGCATCTTGGAGGAATTGCTCAAAGTATGTTCGTGGCTCATCCTCGATGAGGCCTACACCGAATACGACCGAACCTCCTTCGCGGGCCTCACAACGAAGTACCCCAACCTCCTCGTCATCAGGACCTTCTCGAAGGCCTTTGGCTTGGCCGGCCTTAGGGTCGGCTACCTCGTGGCGTCTGCGGATGCAGCGAAGTTGGTACGGCCCCTCACGGGGCCGTACGAAGTCTCCTCGATCGCCATAGAGGCCTGCATGGCCTGCCTCGATGACCCACTCTACTACGACAGGATCATCGAGCTGACATGCGAAAACAGATCTGAACTACTCAAGGCCCTTGGGGGAATCGAGGGCATTAGGGCGGTGCCTTCGCACGGCAATTTCATCCTCCTACGGCTCCTGAGGGGGGATGCCTCGGAGGCATGGGCGGCCTTGAAGCGTAGAAACGTCTTCGTCAGGAATTGCGTAGATTGGAGGGGCCTCGAAGGGGGATACCTACGGGTGTCGGTGGGGACGAGGTCCGAGCTTGAGCTATTCGTCTCGTCCTTGGGGGAGGTGTTGGGCGCATGAACAAACTTGTCATGTCGATACCGAACAAGGGGAGGCTCTTCGCCCCCACATTGGCCCTCCTACAAGAGGCCGGAATCTGCTCAAACGGGTTCGACGAAAGGCTCCTTTCCATGGAGACGACGATGCCCGATCTTTCCCTTATGCTCATGAGGGCATCGGACATCCCGAGATTCGTTGAGAGCGGCGCAGCGGACCTCGGGGTCACGGGCCTCGACATGGTCGTGGAAAGCGGATGCAATGTGGCGAGGCTCCTCGACCTTCGTTACGGATTTGCCAAGGTCGTCCTCGCAGCCCCTCCTGGCCACACTTCGCCGAGGGATCTGAGAGATGGCACCAAGGTCGCGACGGAGCTCCCGAACCTGACATCCGACTATTTCAAGCGGATCGGCATCGTGCCAAAGATAGTCGAGATCTCAGGGGCAGCTGAGATAATGCCCAGGCTGAAGGTGGCCGACGTGGTCGTCGACATCATGAGCACGGGGACGACGCTCCAACTTCAGGGATTGGGGATTCTGGATGAGCTGCTTTCGTCCTCGGCCTGGCTGATCGGCAACAAGTCGAGCTTGGGGAACGCCCAGAAGGCGGACGCGATGGATTTCACTAAAACGATCCTTGAATCGACAATCGCGGCCAGGGGCAGGAGGCTGGTCATGATGAACGTCCCGGACGAGAAACTCAAGGACGTCGTGAAGCTGATCCCCGCGATGGGAGGGCCAACCATCGCGAGGGTCGAGTCGACCCCGCCGATGTGGGAGGTGTACTCGGTGGTGGACAGCAAGAGCATCTTCGACGTTGTCAAGGCAGTGAAGTCAGCGGGCGCAAGGGACATACTCGTCATGAAGATCGAGAAGGTGATGCCTTGAATCGCCAGCCACTCATAATCCCCTCGATCGACATCAGCCAGGGGAGGGTGGCCTCCATCCGGCAGCACAAGACAGTGTCCTTCGAGGGCAGATTCGAAGATCCCGTCGAGGCCGCCGTCTTCTGGGCCCAGAGGGGCGCTCGGCGCATACATCTGATAGACATAGATGGTTCAGGGTCAGGTCACCCTGTGAACATCGATGTTGTGAGGGCCATCGCCAGGGCGGTTTCCGTCGAGATCCAGGCCGGGGGAGGCGTAAGGAGCCCACAGGATGCGGAGTTGCTAAAGGGGGCCGGCGCCGACCTCGTTATATACCGCCCTAGGCCGTTCGGCAGGGAGGACGTCGAAGCCTTTCGGACAATTCAGGGGATAATACTCGGATTCGACCTGACGGATGATCAGCCCGCCGATAAGGCGATTGCCTGGTTGATCTCGTGTCTCTCGGCCACCAGGGCGAGGTCCCTCCTCATCTGCGACGTGTCCGTTGAGGGGACGTCGAGGGGGCCAAGGCTTTCGATATTGGAGATGCTGTTGTCCAATCTAAACGCCTCAATGCCCAACATAACGAGGAACCTCGAGACAATCTACGCTGGCGGCATATCGACGAAGGTGGACGTCGAGAGGCTCTCGTCCATCGGATTCTCCTCCCTCGTATTGGGCACTGCCCTCTATCGGGGCCTGATCGACTTGAGCGAGGTCTCCTAGATGCCGATTAAAAGGAATGCGGAGGCCCAACGCCTTACGAAGGAGACGAGGATCAGGGCATCGGTTCTCATCGACGGCAAGGGCGAACGGACGATGGACACCCCCTGTAAGGTCCTCAACCACCTCCTCTCATCGACGGCCAAGTTCAGTTCCTTCGACATAAAGGTCAGGGCAAGGAACTTGGTGGAAGCCGACGAGCATCACATAGTGGAGGATGTGGCGATCTGCCTTGGACAGGCATTCGATGAGGCCCTCGGCAACAGGGTCGGCATAGCTAGATTCGGGTTCAGCGTGACGCCCATGGATGAGTGCTTGGTACTGTCGTCGGTCGACCTGAGCGGAAGGGGTGGATGCTACCAGAAGGTCAATTTTAGGTCCGCTAGGATAGGCGACCTATCGACAAGCCTGATCCCTCACTTCTTCAGGAGCTTCGCCACAAATGGGCGCCTCACCCTTCACCTAGGCATCCTCAGAAGGGGCGACGACCATCACATGGCCGAGGCCCTGTTCAAGTCGCTCGGGCTTTCGATCGGCGCCGCCTCGCGCATTACAAGGGGCGATCTCCCAAGCACGAAGGGGAGGCTCTGAGGTGGGCTGATGTGCTGGCAAAGCGCATAATCCCTTGCCTGGACGTGAGGAACGGCAGGGTCGTGAAGGGCGTACACTTCAAGGGCCTAAGAGATGCAGGCGATCCCGCTGAGCTCGCCAAGAGGTACGAGGTAGATGGCGCGGACGAGATCGTGTTCCTCGACATAACCGCGTCCATCGAGGGGAGGGGGCCATTCTTCGATGCCATCAGGAGGGCCTCCGAGGACGTCTTCGTCCCATTGACCGTCGGAGGAGGGATCAGGAGCATCGACGACATAGCCGCCCTCCTCCGCTCCGGGGCCGATAAGGTCTCCATCAATACAAGCGCGGTTCAGGACTTCGACCTCGTCATGAAGGCCAGCGATCATTTCGGTTCGCAGTGCATCGTCGTCGCGGTCGACGCAAAGGGCAATGGCGCTTTGAAATGGGATGTCTTCATATCCGCTGGCGGCCGTGCAACTGGCCTCGACGCCGTTGAGTGGTGCAAGAAGGCTCAGGAGTTGGGAGCTGGCGAGATACTCCTGACGAGCATAGATGCCGATGGGACGAAGGCGGGATACGACATCGAGCTGACGCGCACCGTGTCGGAGTCGGTCGGTATACCGGTTATCGCCTCAGGCGGGGCCGGAAATGCCGATCACGTCTACGAAGTCCTTACAAAGGGCAAGGCCGATGCGGCCCTAGCGGCCTCGATCTTCCATTATGGCCTCTACACCATATCGGGGCTGAAGGGGGAACTCGCGAGAAGGGGCCTTACCATGAGGTTGTGATGTGGATGAGCTCACGGTTTCTCGAAAGCCTCTTCGAGATAGTAAAGAGCCGAAGGGATAAGCCGCTGGATTCATCATACACCTCCCACCTGATAACCAGCGGCCTACAAGAGGTGGTCGCCAAGTTCGGCGAGGAGAGCTCGGAGCTCATAGCGGCCGCATGCGGTCAGGGAGACGTAATCGGGGAGGCCGCCGACGTGATATTCCACCTGCTGGTTGTACTGGCTGTGAAGAACGCGGAGTTCTCGGACGTCTTAAGGGAGTTGGAGAGGCGCAGGAGATGAACAGGGCGAAGATAGCGATCGTCGACTACGGCGTGGGAAACCTTTGGAGCATTATGGGTGCACTAAGAAGGGGTGGCGCCGACCCATATGTGACCACGGACATCGAAGGGGGTAGGAGCTGCGATGGCATTATACTCCCCGGCGTCGGGGCCTTCAGATCGGCCGTGGGAAACATCGATCCGAATCCCCTTTTGGAGATGGTGGAGTTGGGGGTGCCGGTGTTCGGGATCTGCCTCGGCCTCCAGATCCTGTTCAGCTCAAGCGATGAGGGCGGGGTGTCGACCAAGGGTTTGGGTATCTTGAATGGGCACGTGACGAAGATCACGAATGCGACGAAACTCCCCCACATTGGGTGGAACACGATATCCATTATGAAGGAGTCGCCCATCCTCGATGGCGTGCCCGACCATGCCTGCTTCTACTTCGTCCACTCCTATGCCTGCCTCGACGTCGACTCAGACTACTGTTCTGCGGTCTCATCCTATGGGGATAGGTTCGTCTCGGTCGCATCGAAGGGGAACGTTTACGGGACGCAGTTCCACCCCGAGAAGAGCGGAGCCGCTGGGCTAAGGATCATGGGGAACTTCGTGAAGATGGCGCGGGTGAGAAAGTGAAACGCAGTAAATCCACAAAGGGCGAACTCGATCGGAGGTTACGATTCGAGAGGGGCTTGATCCCAGTTGTGACGCAAAGCCTTGACGGCAAGGTGCTGATGTTCGCCTACATGAACAGAAGGGCCCTGGCACTAAGCCTCTCAACAGGATTCATGCATTATTGGAGCAGGTCGAGGAGGAAGATATGGATGAAGGGGGAAATTTCAGGCCATATTCAGAGGATTCTGGAGGCAAGGGTAAATTGCGAGATGAGCGGCATGCTCTTCACAGTTGAACAGGTAGGCGGATGTTGCCACAAAGGTTACGGTACCTGCTTCTATAGGGCCGTAAGCGGAAGGGGCTTGAAGGTCACGGAGGAGAGGGCGTTCGAGCCGAGCCTTGTCTACGGCGGACTAAAGGGTGCCACTCATGCCCAATAAAAGTTTACACGCAGATAGATTTTACATCTGAAATCGCCCTTGGGAAAGGCTCTTTAACTGCCAAGCACACGTATGCCTCGTGAATCCGGTTCCCCTCGTAAAGGACGGGATATATCGAAGCTAAGGGTAGTGATGCTTTGTAATGGAAGCCGATTTTATGGACTATGCGAGGCAGCTCGCATGCAGAAGGATGGCGGGCGAGATAGTCCTGTCCTCCAACATCGGGGTCTCCCTCAGGAAGTGGAGGGAAAATTTCACCTTGACTCAGACGTCCGTGGCCAGGAAGATGGGCGTTTCCGCTAGCGTCGTGAGCGATTATGAGACCGGCAGGAGGAAGTATCCCGGGGTACAATTCCTGAGGAAATTCATCGACGCCCTCACTGAACTGGACGTGCAGAATGGAGGGGAGAAGATCCTGGATCTGGCGAGGATCGAGCCAGTGCCGTCGGGCGTGATCCTGAGCATAGAGGAGTTCAGCATGCCCTCCAAGGCCTCGGACATCGTAACGGCCGTCAATGGCGAGGTGGTCGCATGCGAGGAGATGCTCGACAGGTACATCTTCGGATACACGGTCGTTGATAGCCTTAAGGCCATATTGTACTTCAAGGGGAACGAGATGATACACCTCTACGGTGCGACCAACGAGCGCGCCATCGTCTTCACGAACGTCGAGCACGGCCGTTCACCCCTAGTTGCCGTCAGGATGTATCCGTTCAAGCCGCGCATGATAGTGATGCACGGCCCGACGCACATCGACCCGATAGCAATCGAGATCGCAAAGGCGGAAAGGGTACTGACGGTCATCTCGAGATCCCCCACTGTAAAAGATCTAGTGCAAGCCTTGAAGGACGTTGAACTGATATCGAAGGTCTCTAGCGAACAAGCGGCACAGTCGAATCAAAGCCCTTAGCCAGGTAAGTCAAGACGCGATCACCTATCCTGACATGTCCATGAGGTAATGGCCCACCTCGGCCGCCAAACGCAGGGCGGGATCTCGCAGTGCGTCGGGCAATGGGCGGACTGAGTTTTGTATCTCGAATGTAAGATCTCCCTCGTATCGTATCGCCCCTAATGCGTTGATGATCGGGGGCCAGTCAATGCTGCCATAAAATGGAAGTAGGTGCTGGTCGCTCCTGCCGTCGTTGTCCTGGATGTGCGTTGCCCTGAGGCGCCTACCCATGGCGCGGATCGCCTTTCCTTGGTCGAGGCGTTGCACGTGCGCATGCCCCGTATCCCAGCATATGCAGATTGGGTCGTCGTCGAATGAATCCACAAGCTCTATCAGCTCCGCGGGAACGCCGCAATATGACCTGCCAGCGCCACCTTCCATTTGGAATACGTCCGCTGTATTCTCTATCGCTATTCCCACGCCCGATTTCTCCGCCGTCGGCAGCAGCGCACCGAACCATTCCAAGTTGAGTCTCCTGACGCGATCCAAGTGCGCGCGATCGTAGGATCCGGCGAGGGTTTCAGGCTCGAATACGACCCATCTGGAACCCAATATGGAAGCGCCTTCTATCGATCTATGGCTCATGGCCGGCAGCCATCTCGCCCTCTCAGTGGTTTCAAACTTATTGAAGATCGGGCCATGGGCTTGGCTGAATCTCAGGCCAAGTTCGTCCGCTCGCCTTCGAACATCCTTCAGCCAGCTCACCCAGCCGGGGCCGATGAATGGGGAGCCATCGAATACCCAGTCAGCGAAGTTGAAGTCCAGGACATTAAAGCCCGCACGCGCCAACCTCTCAATTGCCCCGATCGCCGTTACCCTTTGCGGATCAAACAAGACATTCAGCGAAGTCGATAACTCCATGCAACATTCCTCCGACTGTGCGCCCCCACTTACTTAAGATTTCCCAGGTATGCGATGGAAGATTAATAGGAGGGGTCAAGGCGATAACCGTTGCCTGGTTGGCTGGTTTGCCATGAACGCGATCATAAGGGGCAGGGTGGCCTCAGGTAAAGGAGAGGCAACCACCCTGGCCTCCTTGGACTGGGTCGGGTGTCAGGCGCTAGAGAAATTGGGTTTCCAGCCATATCCTGGCACCTTGAACCTCGAGTTATCACAAGAGGATAGGATGTTGTTGCGCGACGGACTATCGAGGGCTCAGGCAATAACCTTAGAGCCGCCCATCGAGGGCTTCGCCAGGGGCATCTGTTACAAGATCATGATAATGCATCGACTCGAAGGGGCCATCGTCTTCCCTCAAGTCCCTGGACGCCGCGATGACGTGGTCGAGATAATCGCCCCATATCCCCTGCGGGATGTGCTTCACGTCAAAGATGGTGACGAGGTCGTCCTTGAGATAGAGTGAATGAAGGGGGATTCACAAGGGACGGCATTTGCGCAACCCCAGTCAAGAGAAGATGCGAAAGGGGCGGAGGACATCGCGAATACCGAATACTTAATTAAGTGCAGAGATAACTATATACTCGCGGCGGATGAAGATCACCTCAAGGCTGCCTGATTCATGAAGGCCCGATGGGCGGACTGACGCCGACCATATCGGGGATTGAAGATGAAGATCGTCTCCTCGGCCCCTGGCCGAATTGACTTCCTCAACACACACCAGGACTACAAGGGTTTGCCTACGGTTCCGATAGCGATAGACAGGAGGGTGAGCATGATCGCAAAACGGAGGGACGACCGTCTCCTATCTGCGGCGTCGAAGGGCATCTCTGGCAAGGAACTGTTCCCACTCGATAAACCAGGATATGAGGCGAAGGCGTGGTGGGGCAACTACCTCAGGGCCGTTGTCAATTCTTTGGCAACCGTCTATGTGAAGGACCTCAAGGGACTGGATGTGGTGATAGACAGCAACCTGCCAGTGGCTTCCGGCCTAGGTAGCAGCGCAGCACTTGAGGTCGCTTTCGCTGAACTGATCAATAGGGCCAACGGCCTTGGGGCAAAAACGAGGGACATCGCCGAGATCTGCTATCGAGCAGAGCACTTTGAGCTCGGCATTCCATGTGGTCGGCTCGATCAGTATTCCTCTGCATTCGGGGGTATCATACTGCTCGAGAGCCGTCCACCATATGCCGTCGAGGTTCTACCCCGTTTACCCGCGATCATCATCATAATCGATTCTGGCGTCAAGCATTCGACGGGCTCGATCCACCCGGTAAGACAGGCCGAGATCGATTCGGCGCTCTCCCAGCTCTTTGAGGCCGGAGGCGTCAACGATGGAGTCGCAAGGCAGAGGGCACCAAAGTACGATGAGGTCCTCTGGGAGAGGATGGACATCGATCAACTCCGACGCTCCCTGCCGAGCATCAACCATAACAATGCGAAGAGGATCCTCTTCACAGTCCTCATGCATCGATCCACTGTCCTGGCGGTCAAACTTCTGAAGTCGCAAGAATTCAACTACAACTCCTTGCCTGCGATCCTAGGTGATGGATGCAAGGAGCCCGGCGATGCGATGGAGGCGCTGGGGGAGATCGTTAACTACCAGCACGGGCTCCTCAGGGACCTTTATGAAGTGAGCCACCCGAAGTTGGAGGTGCTGAGGGATCTCGCCCTTTCCTCGGGGGCGATCGGGGCCAAGCTCTCGGGTGCTGGCATGGGGGGCTCGGTCCTGGCCCTCGCCAGGGACGAACGAGCTGCCAAGAGGTGTGTGGAGGCCGTTTCGGGGGTGGCGGCATTAGCGAGCTCGGCTATGGTGGATGCCGGGGCCACAAGCAGGTTCATCCAGTAGCACAAATATTATGTGGATGCGGTCTCGGCTCGAGGGCCGGGGTTGATGGCATGTCCCACTTGAGATGGAACCCGATCTTGGAGGAGTGGATCATAGTATCGCCCGCAAGGCACATGCGGCCCATCTTGGGAAAGGAGGGTTGCCCATTCTGCCCGGGATCGAAGGAGACCGAGGGGGATTGGGAGGTCCTTTCGCTTCCAAACCGATACCCCGCTTTCTCACCCGACTCCCCAGAGCCCATCCCGGAACCGGGCTATGCCAGTAGGTCCGCCAGAGGCATCTGCGAGGTCGTTGTGACCAGCAGGCGCCACGACGATAGGCTTGACACGATGTCCCAAAAACAGGTCGAGAGGGTCCTATCCACATTCGCGGAGAGGACGCAAAGCCTGTCCAAGCCATCATTCATCAAGTACGTGTACGTGTTTGAGAACTTCGGCCCTGCGATAGGCGTGACCCTGACCCATCCCCATGCGCAGATCTACGCCATGCCCTTCGTCCCGCCCATCGTGCGTCGCGAGGCCTCTTCAGCAAAGAGATACATGAAGCTCAACGGCCGATGCCTCTTCTGCGCGATAGTGGGCAGGGAACTCCAGTCGCGCAGGCGTTTGGTGTGCGAGAATGAGCGCTTCGTCGCCTTCGTCCCATTCTATGCAAGGTGGGCCTTCGAGGTCCACGTATATCCGAAGAGGCACGTCCTGCGCCTCTCCGAGTTGGGGCGACCAGAGCTCTCCAGCCTCGCCAGGATCTTGAGGAGGATCGTCGCAGGCTTCAACTCGATGTATGGATTTCCTTTCAGCTACGTAATGGCCTTCCACCAAGCCCCAGTTTCAGGGGATCCGAGCTACCACCTTCACGTCGAGTTTTACCCGCCACACCGGGACAAAGACAAGCTCAAGCATCTTGCAGGAATAGAGAAGGGGGGCGGTACCTTCCTAGCGGACACCCTACCGGATGATAAGGCTTCGGAACTGAGGTCGAAGATACGCGGGAGGGGTCATGCCCCTACTCAAGCCATCCCACGGTAATCCGCCCCAAACTCGTCGATATTCGCACCCGTTCCTGCAGCTGTCCATTTATTGTAATAAGATAATAACTTATATGTTCGCAAGATAGTCGAACCGTAGACACAGCATGTTCTGGAGCCGATCCAGCTTCAGGCTAGCAGCTATAATCCTCGCCATTTGCCTGACTGGCCTTCAGGTTCCCCGTGCCGAAGCGATAACCTTCGCCTACAACAGCTATGCGACAGCGAACTTCGATGACCGAACTCTGGATGGGTTCTCTTTCGAAGGCACGCATGGATTCGCATTGAGGACTGGCACAAACTATGCCCTGAACGCATCGGGAGCATCCGCGGAGGCGAAGGCTTCTAGGGCGTTCTCGCAGATCGTCCCGCCGTTTAAGATCGCCTTCGAGGCGAACATAACCGATCACACAAACACCTCAAGGGCGCTTGAGTTCGCGTATGTGAAGTTCGGTTCATCGCCCAATATAGAGGTGAGGCTCTATAGGTCGGCCTCGGGGAAGTTGGCCGTCCAACTAAACTCCTCAACCACATCCGAGACCACCAAGAACATCAGGATAAATAGTTGGCAATCGATCGTTGTGCTCTACGATCCTTCCGCCCCAAAGGTCGAGGTCGATGTCAATGGCTCGCAGGCATACTCCTCACCGGGCCCCTCATCATATCTGAATGGCTCGGTAGCCATATCACTCGGCATACTCGAGTTTTCCAGCAAGTCCCCAGGCGTCGTGCTCCTGGATAACTTCGCTCTCTCGCTCTCCCCCCTCGCCGAGAGCGAGAGCTCTATGTACAGCCCAGGTGATAGGGTTTACATTATCGGACGACAATTCAGTTCCTCGGCCGATATCGACATAATCGTTAGGGATCCAGGTGGACGGACCGTAAGGAGCACTACGGTTTTGTCGGACGGAGGCGGATCATTCAGGGCCGATCTAAACCTTTCAACTACGGCCCCTGCTGGCAGGTACGAGATCGCCGCCGCCGATTCCTCAAGGGGCCACCAGGAGGTAAAATCTTACTTCGGCGTCTGGAAATCGTCCAAGTCAACCGTACAAAGGTCCGAGAACTTCACGTTCTCCGGAGGTGGAGCGCGGGGTTCCAAGCCCCTCACGATAGAGATCTTTAAAGGGATGAACCGCATACAACTACTCAGCGTCACGTCCTCGGGTGATGGTTCTTTCTCGAAAGAGGCCAGGCTCTCACCCGATGTCGAGGTCGGCCTATATTCCGTAAGGATCTCGGGTTCGAGCACGGCGGACTACCCGTACAGGTCATTCTCTGACAGCCTGACATTAAATGTCACCAAAGCAGTACTGGACGTTAGGATCTCGACGGACAAATCAGTTTATAATCGGACCCAGACCATGAGCGTTACGGCGCAAGTCCTTTATCCCGATGGATCTTCGATCCCATCGCTTGGCTCCTCCCTCCAACTCAATCTATACTACGCCCGCGTCCTTGTAACGGACAGGCAGATGACCTACAGCTCCTCCGGCAACAAATGGACGTTCACGTATACATTTGGCTCCTCCGCCTATCTGGGCAATTATACGATAAACGTCAGGGCCTCAGACGCTTATGGCAACGCGGGCTCATCCAATCGCACGGTCAAGGTCCAACCCGCGACCCTTTCCATAACGATCTCCGGCATAAAGGGGACGTATCAGAGGACCGAGACCATCAACCTCACGGCCTCGATATCATATCCGGATGGCTCTCTCGTCACCTCGGGGAACTTCAAGATGCAACTCAGGTTACCGGGCGTGTCCACTAAAGAGGCGCCGATGCAATACGATGCCAATAGGCGCTTGTGGACCATCCCGAGTGATAATCCCTATGTCATATCGGCCAATGAGGCCGTGGGATCTTGGACCCTCACGGTTGTCGGGAGCGACGATTCTGGCAACGCAGGCGATGAGTCCTTGGCCATCACCATAGTGCATGCCAAGATCACCATCCTCGATGCGGCCATCAACGCCTCATATCCGCGGACGAGCAGGATACCATATAGGATTAGGGCGCTCTACCCGAGCGGATCGGCGCTCTCCCTGGGAAGGGTCACGGCGATCCTCTCCGTCTCAAGTGGCCAAAGGTACGAATTCGCCCTTTACCGCCAAAATGGGGAGTCCAGTTGGGAGGGCGAGGTGGTCTTGGGTAGGGACTTCGCCATCGGCCTCGCGTACGTAAACCTGACCGCCTCTGATCCATATGCGAATTCGGGCTCATGGACTGGCAGCTTCAACATCACCCTCGCGGTGCTCAGGATCGCCATCGAGGCCGAAAAGCCGGACATACAGATAGGCTTCGACTCCGTAACATTGGTGGGGAACATAACATATCCAGATGGCTCGCAGCTCACGGCAGGCACCGTCCTCGCCAACATCGCCATCGGCAACACTCAGTTGAAGGTGCTCAACATTACATACAGTCAGGGCGTTGGTTGGCGAGGTGTCTACACGCCAGGCATCTTCGATCCATCAGGTGCCTATTCGGTCGACATAGCGGCCCATGACGCGTACGGGAACAGCGGGCGAGCGTCCCTCAGCGTCAACGCCTCTCAAACGCTCCTGATAGCGACGATAGGCCTGGTGATCCTTGCCGCGACCATAGGCATCGTATTGTGGATCAGATCCCGAAGGTCATCCATGCCGCGTTCGTCGTCAATGGGTTCAGAGCTTGGCCTATGATCCCTTGCCATAGAGCCAATACTGCTTGCCGAGTTCCATGAAGGCCCCCGACTCCGTCCCCGTCCTTTCAACCATCTCATCCACCTCGCCCTTCTGCACCCCCTCCCTGACCTTGGCCGTTCCCGCGAGAAGGTCTACGAAATACCTGCCGCTGTTCACCTTCTTCCATTGGAAGTCCTCGTAGTCAGCGACTACATTGGCCAACAAATGCGACGCAGTCTCAAACGGCCTGAAGGCCTCCCTCTCGACCACGTTCACGTATACGCCCCTGCAAACCTCCCCAGCGTATTTGGATGCATTGGGCCTGAAGCGTGCGGGCGTGAACCTGACGCCGGAGAGGCCAAGCTGATTCAGCTCCTTCGCAAGTTTCCCCTCATCGATCCACGGCGCTCCCACGCAATGGAATGGCATCGCCGTCCCCCTTCCCTCAGACAGGTTCGTACCCTCGAAGAGGCACATCCCGACGTAGAGCAGGGCCGTCTCGGGTGTGGGCATGTTCGGCGACGGCGGCACCCAGTTTAGGCCAGTCTCCTCGAACCACATCCGCCTCTCCCAACCCCCCATCTCCACGACGTCCACATCCACTTCGAATCCCCCCTCGCCATTTACCAGCCTTGCCAGTTCCCCAGGTGTCAGTCCGTATCTGACAGGTATCCCCATGCTCCCCACGAATGAGCTGAGTTCTTCCTCGAGCACCGGCCCCTCCGTCCGTATGCCATTTATCGGATTCGGTCTGTCGAGGACGACGAACCTCAGCCCTTTCTCAGCAGCCGCCTCGATGCAGAGCTTCATCGTCGTCACATACGTATAGAATCTGGAACCAACGTCCTGCAGGTCATAGACGATCGTTTCGATCCCCTCGAGCATCTCATCGGTTGGCTTGCACACGTCCCCATAGAGGCTGTAAACGGTCGCTTTGAAGCGTTCGTCTTTGGCATGAGGCACTCTCTCACCATCCATTGCGACCCCGTAGTAACCGTGTTCGGGTGACAATACGGCCACCAAGGCCTCCTCGCCCATTTGCGCCGCGATCCTCTCGGCCGTCGGCTCAAGGTCGCTGGTGAGTGAGGTTTGATTCGCTACGAGTGCAATCCTCTTTCCCTTGACGGAATCCCCGTCCCCAAGCCTATCGGCCCCGGGGGTCACGGGGTGACCGTCGCTCGCCATCATATCACAACATGCCCAGCACGAGCGTGATGACCAAGTACACCGCTGAACAGGCCACAGACTTTAGCCATGAAAGCTCGTTGATGATCCGTGCAACAACGACGAAGAGGAGGGCTTGCCACACAAGCGCAAAGTACCCCATGCCGCTGAAAAGCGAGGGGATGAATCCGGAGAAGAACGCCCTCGAGAAATACTGTCCCTGCGGCACCTGGGTGGCATTGAAAAAGACAGTGGCGGATGTCGTAAGTTGTGTAGTCCTCCCGTCCGAATCCGTTATCCAATACGACGCATTCATGGGGAGCACGTAGACCAAGATCGTTTGCCTCGAAACAGTATCGTATACCCAGGAGGCCCAAGTGGGTAATGAGGCATTATCTGCGCCGGGTATTATGTATGTCAAATGAAATGGGAGCACATAGGCCGCGTCTACCTCGATGCCCCTGTTGGTCAGGCTCTCCTGTGGGATCGTCCAGCCGAATCCTGTGGCAATGTCGTGATCGAGCATGCGGATGGGTACCCTTCCCCTCTCGCTAATCGATGAATAGTTGACCAAGACCGACGTCCCATTGTTGGCCGTAAACACGAGACGTTCACCGCCTATGCTCGCGCTGTAGTTCACCTGTAACTCGAGATCCGTAGGGCCGTAAATCGTACTCGATTGGACGTCTGACATGGGAACCGTCACGGCATCGAGTGGAACGGTATAGTTGAAGTAGATGATCATGGTCGTAGTCATTTCGCCGCTCGGCGTGTCCAGGACTACGGTTGCCATGCCCCTCCCTGCCGTCTCGATCGGCGTGACCACGGCAGGATTTACCGCTATCACCAAGACCATCACGACCGTTACCAGCACCCTGCCTATGTTCGCGTAAAAGACGCCGATGCTCGTCTGCTTTAGCATCATCGTCCCCGAAAGCGCACGCGTCATGAGGACCATCATGGCAAGGCTGATCGCAATGGAGATGCCCGTGGCAACGAACGCGCCACTGAAGTACCAGTTCACGATGAAGCTCCTCACCCCCTCTACCTCAGAGGATTGGAAATTTACGGGCACATCCATCTTATACTTGAAGAGCAGATAATACTGGAGGTAACCGAGCCCCGTTAAAAGGCCGATGACGAAGAGCACTATCCCCCAGTCGGGGGCGTAGGCAATGAACCTCATCGCCCTGAACGGATCGACGATCGTAAGCGTTATTCTCTTTAGAGTCCTCATGACATATGGGGACTGCGCTTCCCTCTCGAGATCATCTTCAGTTATCTCCATGAATTCCTCCGAACTACGCGACATGAGTTAACCCAGCCAGCCGATCAGGCCTGACTTCTCCTAGATTTTCTCTTCTCCACTACCAGCCTGTCCCCCTGGATCTTGACCATGAGCCTCTCCTTAGGCTTGAATGGGAACGCGGAATCCATGACCAGAGCGGATGGGAGGTATATCGTGTAGGCCTCGTACGTCTTCCCCCTTCCAGCGTTCTTCCTGGCTATCGACAGCTTTGTCTCGTCCCTATTTACCAAACGCCCTACCTTCGTGCGCTACCGTTAGCGTGAGCCAATTAAATCTTCTGGAGGCCGACATCATGCTGCTTCGGTGCTGCCCATCATTCGGTTCCATGGAATATAAGAAAGCTATCTTGACATCGCGCGATGTCCTTCAGCTACCCCAAGTCCCATGCATGAATGTTGGGCATTCCCTCACATTTGACACCCACGAGGAGATGCCACCGAACATAATCCCCGGACAGAGGTTCCAGCAGGGATCGCGACCACAGACTAATGCCAATTAGGATGGTCTCTGGGGGTAGGTACATCGAGGCAGTAGGGATGCCCTGACAAAAATAGCGACAACTTACTGCCTTATTAGGGCTGTAACAGACATTATGTTGGTGAAATGGATTAGTGTCCTTATAAAAACTAAAAATCGCGCGCTAATGTAATTGGAAAGACTTATATAATTCAACTATATCATATCCTTCGAGTGGTATATAACCATTCTGAGTTATTTGGTATAGATAGGTGGGAGACCGATGAGCCAAAGGGCAAGAGACAAGCTATCGACGAAGTGTCCCGATTGCGGATCCACGAACATATTGGAGGATCCGTCAACGGGTGAATATTACTGCGGCGCCTGTGGCCGGGTCATAGGGGACAGGATGGCCGATGAAGGTCCGGAGTGGAGGGATTTCAGGGATGAGGAGTCCCAGAAGAGGGACAGGTCGGGAAGCCCCTTGACGCCGCTGCTTCATGACTTGGGCCTGACGACCGGCCTGGGGACCGGCGTTAAGGATGCGGCGGGACGATCGATGACGGGGATCGAGCAGGAGAAGGCCGACAGGCTGAGGGTGTGGCAGACGAGGACGAGGGTCGCCGGGAGCAGCGAGAGGAATTTGGCAACTGCCACGAGGTACCTGAGCCACCTCTCGGACCAGCTGAACCTCCCGAGGAACGTGTTGGTGAGGGCGGCACAGATCTACCGGGAGGCGCTTGAGGCGGGGCTGGTGAGGGGCCGGCCCATAAACGCCATCACGGCCGCTGCCATCTATGCGTCGTGTAGGGACAGTGGCGTTCCCAGGACGTTGAAGGAAGTGGCCGCAAAGGCCGGGGTCAAGAAGAAGGAGGTCGCAAGGAGTTACCGGATGCTGGTCAGGTTCACCGAGAAGAAGATGCCCGTTTCAGATCCGATCCTCTACGTCTCAAAGGTCGCTGCGAGGCTTCAGCTGAAACCTTCGGTAGAGCAGGCGACGATCAAGCTGCTCAAGAAGGCGATGGAAGTGAAGGCAACGGCCGGCAAGGACCCAATGGGCCTCGTTGCGGCTGCATTGTATATGGCGACACAGAGGATGGGCTTGACGAACTACACCCAGAAACAGATCGCAGAGGCAGCTGAGGTGACCGAGGTCACCGTTCGGAACAGGTTCAAGGGGCTCAAGGAAGTCCTTTCCCCATACAACCTCTTGGAAGCACCGCAAGCTGCTTGAGATAGATCTAGTGCGACGCGTTCATCGATATAGTGGCGTTAATCGAGATGCGGGGCCTTCGACGGCGAGTGCTAAATCCCCCGTCCATGTCTGAACATCTGATGATGTCTGATTGAGTGATAGCCCCAGCTCCACGATGGCCTATAGACGTAGCGAAAGCGGGTTTTGCTGGTCGATGTCGACATCTCATCCTAATAAGGCAGGAGCATGAGGTGCGTGGGCCAGAAGCGATGGCACAGTCGAGCTTGTATCGGGTGAGTCACAAAGAGAGGAGGAAGGAGAGCGCGTGCTCGCTCTGCCACGGGCATAAGCGCCTCTGTGGCAAGGCGATGTGCCCGATCCTCTTGAAGGCCTCAACCTTGGTGGACCTCAAACAGGTCATCGGGAGCGACGTCCTTTTTGGCTCATCTCCGCCCTCCGTCTTCCTTGGTTCATACGGCTACCCACGCATAATGGCTGGCCCCCTCGTCCCTCCGCTGCCAAGCCAAGACACCTCGGTCATGGATCTGCCCGAAGCCTGGGTCGATAAGAGGATGGAGGAGATACTGCGATACAGGTTCTCCCTCGTGAGGGGTAAAGTGGCGGTGCGGGTGGATGCCGCATCGAAGCCCGGTAGGTTGCTGTCGACGATCCAGGAAACGGTCATGGCCGAAAGGCCAGTCGAGATGGAATTGCACCTCGCGGGGAGGCCAAATCTTGGCCTCCTCCTCTCGCCAAGGGCGCCTCCCGTAGGCCCATCCGGCATCATGGAGAGGGCGATCATCACCGAGAACCCAAAGGTGACCAGAAAAGTCGATGACGTAGTCTCCGACGGGGACATGAGGTCAGTCGACGGCGTCCTTGAGCTCTACGGGGCTGACCTGCCCCAGACGCAAATCACGCGCATCTTCTCAGTCGGCCTCCTCGGCCAAGAGAGAAGGAGGAGGCTCGTCCCTACTGAATGGAGCATCACGGCCGTCGATGACATCCTCGGCCGATCGCTCTACAAGAGGGTCTTTCGCTTCCCCTGGATCGGCAACTACTCCATCTTCGGCCATGCGGCCCTTGGGAATAACGTTCAGGTATTGTTGCTGCCATCATCATACATGTTCGAGGCACTGGAGGCTTGGTTGACGTCCGCGAATCCAGTGCCGGCGTCCGACCACGAATACGAATACGGAAGATCCCAATACGCCCATAACCTGGAAGGCGCCTACTACGCCGTAAGGCTACCGGTTCTCGAGTACCTCAGCGGCGCATCGAGGCAGGCGGGAGCAGTGGTCTTCCTGGAGGTGTATCCGGAATGGATTCCCCTTGGGGTCTGGCGTTTCCGAGAGATCTGCAGGCGGGCGCTGGCAAAGCAGCCAATCGAAACCAACAACTTGAGGGATGCCCTGGATGTCTTGAAATCGAAGCTCCGATTGCCCCTCGAGCATTGGCTCAGGCATAGCTCCATCCTCAAATATCATCGGAACCAGACCAGGATCACGAGCTTCCTCGAAAGGGACCTGAAAGCCCATTAAAGGGAAAATCTACATAATCACTCAGGTACCCTCTATCCCGGTGGCGATAGGCTTATTGCTAAGTTATTTTTTTTCAACATAGGACATAAAGATGAGGGCATCGAGTTTTTTCATCCTCCTGCTCATGGCAGTGGCCGCCCTATTTGCCTCAGGGTACATGATCTACTGGGCTCTACCGAACGTACACGAGCAACCACTCCTCATAACGCTGGATTTGGGGGTTTTGCTCTTGGTGGCGTTTGTGGTGTACAAGATCTTGGCTCAGGTCATCAAGAGCACGATCTTTCGCGCAAAGGGGACCGAGGGAGAGGCGAAGATGTTGATAGGCCTGTGGAAGTTCGGATTGGTCTTCATCGTCCTGCTGGTCATCCTCGATCGGTATCTTCAGCTTGGGCAGGTGGGTGCGCTCCTTGGTGCCTTCGGCGGCCTCTTCCTCGGGTGGTCCCTCCAGCAGCCCGTTAGCGGATTCGCGGCCTGGTTGCTCGTGACCTTGAGGAGGCCCTTCAGGGTTGGGGACAGGATCCAGTTGCCGTCCTACGGGTTGGTCGGCGACTGCATAGACGTGGGCCCGATGTATACCGTCCTCGACCAAGTCGGCGGATCCGTGGGAAGCGAGGAGCCAGTGGGTAGGCATGTGCTCATACCGAATGCTATGCTCTTCGGTAACCTCGTCATCAACTACACGCCCAGAAAGGCCGAGGTCGTGACCGAGGTCAAGCACAAGGAAGTCGCCGAGTCGCACATACTGGACGAAGTCGTTTGGAACATCCCACTTGGGTCGAACCTAGATGCGGCAGAGAAGGTCCTGATCGAGAGCGCAAGGGAGGTCACAGACGACATAATAAAGAAGACGAAGCAGGAGCCGTACGTCAGGGGGGAATCCTACAGCAGCGGCGTCACATTAAGGCTGAGGTACATGACGCTCGCGACGGACAGGCCGAGGATAGCCTACGAGATAAACAAGAAGATATTCAACAAGCTCTACCAGCCGTATAGGCTCGGCGACAGGATCTCGATACCCGCATGGGGCATTGTCGGAGACGTGGTGGATTTCGGCGCGATGTTCACAACGCTTCATCAGGTTGGCGGAAACGTCGGGACGGAGGACCCCGTCAACAGGCCGATAGTAATACCGAACTCCGTCCTACAGGGCCTGTGGGTGATAAATTACACGTCTGAGATGCAGGAGGCCAAGCCCATGCTCCCGACAAGCGAGGTGACAACCTACATGCTCGATGAGACGGTGTGGAGGATCACATTCGATTCAGAGTGGAGAGAGGCCGAGAGCATCATGATTAAGGCCGCGGAGAGCGTCACGGGCGACATAATAAAGAGCACGGGGAAGGAACCATACGTGCGCTCGGACGTCTACGACTATGGTGTGTACATGAGGCTGAGGTATATGGTCACGGCGACCGACAGGCCGAGGATAATGCATGAGATAAACAGGCAGATATTCGACGGCATCTCCAAGAGCAAGAAGGTCGATTTCGCAATACCGTACATATATTCGTACAAGAAGGGGATGGAATATTTCAAAAGGCCAGGCAAGATCGAGCTCACAAACGCGATATGCAAGTGCGGTGCGCTCAATCAATCCGGAGCCCGCTTCTGTTCCAACTGCGGAAAGGAGATCGAAGGAACAGGGGCCGATGAGGGATCTTAAAGGGCGACGACCTAGGGAGTGCGTGTCGTAGCAGGTACATCATTAGGTGTTTAGAGGCCAAGCCCTTAACCAAAGGGCATCGTTGGGGTTATAAGGCCAGGATCGGATTCGATGGCATGGATCAAGATGCGCCTGGGCCAACGCAGTGGTTCGAGGATGCCAAGTTCGGACTCTTCGTCCACTGGGGAATCTATTCCGTCCTTGGAAGGGGTGAGTGGGTCATGGATACCGAGAAGATGCCGCGCTCGGAATACGAGAGGCTGGCCAGGGGGTTCAATCCGACCGACTTCGATGCCGATGAGTGGTCGGCGATCGCAAAGGCAGCTGGAGTACGATACGTAACAATCACAAGCAAGCACCACGATGGTTTCTCGATGTTCGATACCACGCTCTCCGAGTACAAGATAACGAACACGCCCTTCGAACGCGACGTCATGTCCGATCTCACTGAGGCGCTGAGCAAGAGGGGGATCAAGCTCTCCTTCTATTACTCCCAACTTGACTGGCATCACTGTGACTACTTCCCATTGGGTCGCACGGGCCACAGCGCGGGCCGTAGGCCAGCGGGCGATTGGTCCAAGTATCTGAAGTACTATGTCGGACAGGTTGAGGAGCTCTGCTCCAATTACGGCAAGATCGGCAGCATGTGGTTTGATGGCATGTGGGACAAACCCGAAGCCGACTGGGACTTGGAACACCTCTACCGGATGATTCACGGGCTCCAACCCGAGGCGTTGGTCGGCAGTAATCACCACGTTCAACCCTTTCCGGGGGAGGACTTCCAGATATTCGAGCAGGACCTTCCGGGGGAGAACGTCGCGGGCTTTAACTTGGCGAAGACCTCGGCGCTCCCTCTCGAGACCTGCCTGACGATCAACAATAGTTGGGGATACAACAGCCTGGACAGTAGCCACAAGTCCCCGAAGGAACTCATCCATTACCTTGTGAAGACCTCGGGGCTCGGCGCAAACCTGCTCCTCAATGTCGGGCCGATGCCCGACGGGAGGATCCAACAAGAGCACATTGAGAGATTGCGGGCAATCGGGGAGTGGTTGAAGGGGCACGGCGAGGCGATCTATGGGACGAGGAAGGGCCCATACCGGGGATCGGGTTTGGCATCGACTAGGAAGGGAAATAGGGCATACCTTCACGTCCTAGACCCGGACCAAAAGGTTTCGTTACCAAAGCCGCCGGCCCCATTCGGCTCTATAACCCTCATGGATGGGACGGAGGTAAAGGTTCAGCCAAATGGCGACGTCATCGACATCATCGTCCCCGATAAGTTGAGGGATCCGATAGACACAATAATCGTCCTCGAGGACTGGATGTAGAGAGAGGGACGAACAGATTGACAGCAGCCAAAAAGCCCGTGAAGATCGTGGCGATCGGAGCTGGGAGTAGCAGTTTCGGGAGGGGCATAATAGTCGATGCAATGCGTTCGGAGTTGAATCGGACCGACTGTACCCTCAGCCTCGTCGATGTCGACGCCAAATCGCTCGATCGGATGGTGTCCCTCTCGGAACGCGTCCGAGAGCATTTGGGTTCCAAGATCCGCGTAGAAGGGACGACCGATCGACGGAAGGCGCTTCCGGGGGCCGACTTCATCATCACTTCCGTCGCGATCAAGCGAATGCCCCTCTGGGAGCAGGATTTCCGCGTTCCCGTTTCATATGGCTTCGTCCAAGCCCTCGGCGAGAATGGAGGCCCAGGCGGCATCTTCCACGCGCTTCGCAACTTCGAGCTCACGATACCGATCTGTCGAGACATCGAGGCCCTCTGCCCGGATGCGCTCCTGCTGAATTACACGAATCCCGAGAGCAGGATCGTCATGGCGATCAACTTCCTGACAAAGGTCAGGGTTGCGGGCCTCTGCCATGGAGTCAACATGGCCCACGATGCAGCGTCCCAGGTGTTAGGGCGTCCCGTCGAGGAACTCGAGATCGTTACGGGAGGGATGAACCACTTCTTCTGGGTCTTGAAGGTGGCCGACGTGAAAACCGGTGAGAACCTCTATCCTGAGCTGCGAAGGAGGATAATGGAGGGCAAGCCTGTGCAGCTCCAGCCTCTGGTTAGGAAGCTGGTCGAGATATTCGGATATCTCACGATTCCCTCTGACGACCACGTCGGCGAGTATCTCCAGTTTGCCGCCGAATTCACGGGATCCAAATGGCCGTACGGGTTGGAATCAAGGGGCATCCCAAGGGCGGGGGAGATCGAGGCCAACTGGCTCGAACCATATGCCTCCGGTGAGAAGCCACTCGACGCCAATGTCCTGCAGCCAAGCGGCGAACTAGCGGTCCCCATAATCCTAGACGTCGCTCTCGACAGGGGGCGCTGGGAGCCGTCCGTGAACGTACTAAACGATGGGCTGTATGTCGAAAACCTCCCGAGGGATGCCGTAGTTGAGGTCCCGGCCGTCATCGACGCAAAGGGCATACACCCGAAGCACGTTGGTCAGATCCCAGAGCCACTCGCGGCCTTCAACCGCCTCGAGGTCTCGATTCAGAAGGCGGTCGTGGAAGCCTATAGGAACCGTTCTCGCCGGCTCCTCCTCCAGGCGCTCCTCCTATGCCCACAGGTGACGAGCGTCAGCCGTGCCGAGAAGTTGATGGACGATATGCTCGACCTCCAGCGCGAATACCTGCCTAAATTCCACGACTGAGGCTCACACTTCGCCCGCATGTCACCTGCGTGTCGCGCTATACATACTAGGCTGTTCACGGGTTAGAAGCATTTATATATATAGTTTCTATATCAATATCTTGGTAAAAAACTATATGGTCTTAAAGGAAGAGGCCAAAATTGTACAGAGTCGCAACGCCTATACGCAGTACTTGATCATTCCCTCGGCGGTAGTACGTGACTCGCAGTATCCCTTTAAGGATCATAAGAAGGTGAAAATTATAGTCGATCCAACTCATCGAATAATGATAATTGCTCCCACTGAAGGAGTCTTGATAGACGTATCGTCTGAAGGGATTTTTATAAAAGTACCCAAAACTCTTGGTTCTGATAGGCAGACGAAAGCTTGAACCAAAGTTATAGACTTGCATTGATGTCGAATTGAGGTGCAGCTTGGGTAACATTATTAGGATCCACCAAAGCCTCAGGTACAGAACTCTGATAGAGGTCTATCAACAGTCTTAGATATCCTGACAGAGTACATGCGCTATAAATTCAAGAAAGATTTAAATATAGGATAATTAGAATTAGAAATCCCCAAATTTAGCCCTTTTGAATATAATGTTAAATTACTCAAAAATAAGGTATGTCTGCCAGGGTGTGCGGATGAATGAAGCGTAGTATCTTGTTTATGTCCGTCCCAAGTATTACTTCTTCTTGCACAAGTACTAGAGTAGTACAAGAAATATGAAAAATGAGCTTTAATGATAGAAGTGATTTAAATTGGACACTAATCTTATAGAAATATCTCCCAAGGAACTTGATAAAGCACTACACAAGAGATCATTATATTTATTCGCAGAAATGGAAATTCAACTATGGAGTATGGGGTTCACGACAGTATCATGAAGAAGTTGGAAGAATCATTCGTCGAAGGTTTGAACCTGATCATGGAGCAAGTAAAGGTATCTAATTACAGTGGAGCAGAAACGATAGCAACAAATCTCATAAATATATCGAACCACCTTGATTATCCTGATGGAGTGCTGATTGGCGAAATTTTGGAGGCGATATTTGATCAGCTAATGGATACTCTCTCGGAATACAAAATAGAGAGTGGTCAACAAGAATCTCTATCCAATGAACTTTTGGAAGGATTGGAACAACTTATAAAATCCATTAAAACAGATGATGAGTTATCTATATATAAAGTACTTCGATTCCTGAGGACTAAAGTAACAAGTCTACAATACCAATGTTGGGAAACTGCAAGAAGAGTTAGGCGCAGTTACCCAAGATTCTCTAGGCTACCATTGGAGATGGAGTGATGTTCTATGCCTATCAATAGGTATTACCAAGAAAGTAGCCATCGAGCCAAGCCAATGCGATCTGCAAAATCGATGATTAAAATGGAAGAACTAATACTACCCGTTGGACATTCAGATGATATTTACAAATGTAAGTACTTTATTGCTAGTCTTGACTCAGTAGAAGGAAGATGCACGCCCATCATGCCTATTTCTAATGAGTTGTTGATGAGTATTTTTTTCAATATATGGTCAAGAACTAGTTTGAATGTTGCAGATTTCCAGACTTACATAACTGGTTTCAATATTGATGAGAGTAATATTGAATCGTCCTCGATTAGTACGCTTTCTCTCGAAGAAATGTTCAAGACTTCACATATTAATGCTGAAGCTTGGAGAGCCTCTTTTGGTCTGCCAAAAGAGTTGGAAGGGAGACTAGATCTTAACAAAGTCAAAGGTAGACTTAAGCACTGCGCTTCATCTGAAGATTCTGTACAATGGGTCAGAGAAATACGAGATAAAGAATGAGCCTAACAAATCTTCCCCTCATATACTTGGAGCCTAGCGTCTGGATCGCATATTTACGTGAAGAAATGTCACATAACAGATTTGATATCGCAGAACATTATATCAATGAAATAAACGAAGGTAGGGCAATCGGTGTTGTCTCATCATTAACAATGCTAGAGGTGATCGATGTCATAAGAAAAAGAGTCACTGAATCTCATTCATGTATGAGAGTAGATCGTGTTTCAGAAGAAAAAAGTATAAGGGCTGAGGTTAATCAAATGACAAGGGATTTTGTGGATATGATTACAGGATTGGCAAAACAAAATAAAGTAATACTAGATGATCCAGACATATCTCTTCCTGATTATATGAAAAATATTAACCAATGTCGTGATAAAATAGAAGGAATACTCCAAATCTCGATTGATTATAAATGTCGAAAGTGTGGACAGAAATGCAATCCTAGGTATAATGCTAAAATGATTGGTCATTATGATTTTCAACATGCTATGAACGCAGCTTTACTTAACGCTATGAAGTTTGTAACATTTGATGAGGCCGTTCCAAAGCTTAAATCGATTCCCATTTTTCGACATATTGATTTCAATTTGGATTCGCGATAAATTTATATTTAAACGGCTTCGGATATTTGAGTTAAGTTAACTGATCAAGCCTGGCTTTTGATCTTCTCAAACTTCAGAATAGTTTGGCTGCCATGAACAAGCCTGAGCACGAACTCCGTATCCTCCGTTATCTCCGTCACCTTTGCGACCTCGCAAGGCACCAGAAGGTAGAGGCTGTTACGCAGGCGGATCGGTTTGACAACCATTCCCTCCACTTTTCTTTCCTCATTTACAGTATTCGAAGATGCGATATATCACTACTGTAACCATTATCTAGTAATCAGAGTTACATTAGGCATATATCCGTAGTCGTGTAAGAATCGATTTTTAGACAATATGGCCACCGTCGAGGAGAAAATACTTGAGAGCAGGCCCATTTGCCCTAAATGCAACTCGAAGATTGGCTACGTGCTCTATGGCGGCTCTGATGGATCTGAAGATAGGTGGCTCTGTCCAAATTGCAATGAAACATTATTCACAAATCTCGATGACGCTGTTAGATTCTTAAAGGAATACAATATGATCAAAATGCGCCTGAGGCGCGAAGAGTTGCTGAAGCATATACAAACCTAGTTTCTTTCTATTTTACAAGTGTTACTTTAAATAGTCTGGAACTACAAACTTCTATCAAATGCTCTTATAGGAATTTATATATAACTCCATACGGTTCTAAGTTCTTGGCATCTTATCCCCATTTCAGAGGTTGTCAACTCTCGGCATCTGGCCTAAGAGGAGATTCTTTTATAAAATAGGATCGGTATTACTGTTACCTTTCGATTGATGAACTCTTTAATATTAGCTTATTTTCCCCTGATTTCTACCTCGCCTATGAACTCAGCCCGTTTAATTTTGATTTCCTCATAATTACCGATGACCTTAGGAACAGCTTTTCTAACCTTCGCATCGATTTGCTCTTCCAGCTTTTCAAGAGCTTTGTTAATAGCCTCCCTTTCCTTCTCAACCTTTTCGATTTCTTTGAGTATATAATCTTGCTCTCTGAGTGATGGCAAGGGCAACTCAACCTCTGAGAGCCCTTTCCAAGTGTATTTAGGATTAATTTCTCCTGTTTCAAACTGTTTGATTAAGGCAAGAATTTCTGGTCGGGTAAAATGATATCTAACGTATGGTAATCTAATTTTTTGAGGATTGTGTTTCACAACAATCAACCCTCCTGTGCAGACGAAACCTTCATTCTCTTTTGGCACTATTGCGACACCCCGCATAGAGTCGTAGGCGCGAGGTAACAGAACATCTCCTTCTTGTAGAATCCAAGGAGCCCATGTGGGTAAGGATTTTAGCGTGTGCTCAGTAAACGACCGTATAATACCCGCCTCCATGTCTACATCGCCTTTCTCTATGTACTTGATAGACTTATCTTGAACTTTGTTACGATCGAAGATGTTTTTTGACTGTTGAAACACTTCGCCTATTGTAACCCAAGGATGTCCAGTCTTTGCCAAAATTTGCTTGAGCTTCGCATACTTAGGATGGTAATACCACGGATCAATACGATCCTTAAGTTGACTAAACATAATAATGTTCTCATTTTGAGGTGAAAGAAATCGTTTTACAATATCATGGAGGTCGTTTCTCTCTATCTTCCGACCATTGACATCTATCCCAACATAGTTTGCCCAATCTATGAATATTGGGTAATCTTCGGGAACCTTCTCGACTCTCTCAATGAAAAGAAGATGTCCCTCATTGTTTGCTCCTGTAACTTGGAACGAAAGATGCGGTAATCCAACCAATGCTATAATTTTGGAATGTCGCTTTATGTAATCACGTACCCGTTTCATACTTGGATTATTGAACACACCAGCAGGGAGAACCAATCCAGCCTTTCCTCCATACCTTAGTAGCTTGATGATTCTCTCAATGAACAGAACCTCCTTTGAAACGCTGATGGGTTTTCCTTTCTCATTCTTACCTAATTCAAACTGTTCTAGGATTTTTGGGTCTTTTTCGTGACCAGCAAAGGGGGGATTTGAGAAAATTATGTCTACCGTACCTTCTTTTAATTCATCTTTTAGCTTATCAGGCAAGTTTGGGTCAGTTAACAATCCTCCCCCTCTTAGAATGTGAAATATACCCGAATGTCCATCCCCGTGCATGATCATATTCATCTTTGCAACTCTGACCATGCGGTCACTGATATCTATGCCAAACGCCTTATGTTCCGCAAAATATTTGATATCCACTTTAATGTCTGTCTCGCTAAGGTTAGGATTTTCCAATTTTATCCACTCGCGTAGCTTCCTAAGAACCATGATGAGGAAGCCCCCGCTCCCACAAGCGGGGTCTAGTATCTTGTTCTTCCTTTCTGGTCTGATAATCTCGACTAGAAATTCAACTAATTCCCTAGGAGTAAAGAATTGGGCCAGTTCTCCTCTAAACGTATTACCGACCATCTGCTCATAAACAGTACCCTTAATGTCAGCTCCCTGTATGTTCTCAGTGGTATTGACCAAGCTATAACCCTGTAATAGCTGAACGATGTTCAAAATAGTGAAGTCATCTAATTCGAGAGTCACTGGAATTGGAACCGTATTGAATTGCGACCAGAAAACATCCTGATATTTACTCGAACCTATGGCTTCATCGAACAGCTTCCTAATCCTCTCTGCTACATCATGAGGGTTTTCATTCGCTAAAACGGCAAAGTCGTAATATTTTGGAACTTCCCTTTCATCATATAGTTTTAGAAAAAGTAGTTTAGCAATCTCATCGAAAGCCTTTGCAGGGTCATGTCCGAGCTTTTCTAGAATTAAATCATGGCAGAAGCTAATAACCTGCCTTAGTTCTTCCTCATCCTTAAAGGGACGCAGAGTTTCTGATTTTGGAATCTTTTGTGGAATAGGCTTGTCCATGACCCAAACTGGCAAACGAGCTATTGAGTCTGATTGGTTAGGATATCGCGAGGTCTTAAAGACACGCTCGTACTCGCCATTTGACCATAGATGGTACTCTGCGCCCAAGTTGCGTGCGTAGGATTCCGCCTGCTCTACGCCTACTTTTTCACTTTTTGATTTAGTTTCAACGACCGAGAATGGCTTAGTCTTATACTCGTCACGATATACAACTATATCCGCCCTGACTGGGACATTGTGCTTACCTGCATTACGGCCAACGCCTGCTGGCACCTCGATATTTATGTGTGAGGCGGGAAAGCGATACACCTTTACGAGCCTTCTGAGCCATAGAAGCCTCACCTTACCCTCTGGCTCATCTTTCTCCCTCACAACGACATCTACAATCTGATCTGGGAATCCTAAGCTCCTCAGTTCTCTAGCTAACTGTTCGTCCTCAGGAAGCAACTTTGTCTGGCTATTCAAGTCCCCACCCTTTTTGCTATACCTGCGAATAATACCAGAGCGTTTTTTAGTCTTTTTCATGTTTACGTTCCTTGTAGTGCTCATCTAATAAGGTGTTTATTGCATCATCGAAGACAAGCTTAGTTCCTTTCTGACCAATCAACTCGCTGAGGTATTTCTCCAATCTCCTATGTGTATTGATCTTAAGGCGAACATTCCTCGCCTTCATATCTTCTTTTCTCATTCGGTTCATCCATTACACCTTATATACTCGATACATTCGCTGTATTGAGCACATTTAAGGTTTTTGGTAGTCATGCAAAGCGCTTAAATACACCTAATGTATTGAATGTATTGGGTGTATTAGATGAGCGTGATGGATGCCCTCCAAGAAAGGGGTCTGGCGATAGCGGAGGCCGTTAGTTTGAAGCCCGTGTTTTTGGATATAGAGACAACTGGGCTTTACCCCATTGTCCATCGAATCGTGTGCATAGCCTGCATTCGTGAGGTTGAAAAGGTCGCAATCATCGATCGGGACGAGCGAAGACTACTCACCGAGTTCCTCGAATTTATACAGACGGGTAATACGATGATTGGCTTTAACCTTAATTTCGATTACGGTTTCTTGGTAATGAGGTGCATGAAATACGGTTTGGATCCCTCGCGACTCATCTCCCTGGAACGTATCGACCTGCTGAGACCTGTTAAGAATCTGCTTCTAGGCAAGAGAGTTTCACTCGAAGCTCTTGCTGCCTACTTCCATATCGGGTACAAACAGACATCTGGTAAAGAAATCCCTGAGCTATGGGAAGCTGGTAACCATGAGATGATCAGAGAGCATTGCCTCGTAGATGTAGATCTGACTGCACAGCTATTCGAGTGCCTCAAACCACTACTATTTGAGCCAGCTACAGCGAAGCAGAAGGATTACATGCGGAGCTTGGGAATACCTTTCGATGAGGACATGACAAAAGCAGAGTCGTCAAAGTTGATTAAAGCTAGGAAGGGAGCATGAAAAGGTTAGAACCCGTTTGTTCGCATGTGCCTTCTGCCAATACGGATTCTCGTACCCTATATTGGGTTCCCCCATTCATCTTCGAACTATCTAAGTTCCAGATCGAACTTAGAGGCACCGTGGCATACTAGGCAAATGGTTCTGGTGCTTCTTAGGGGTTTAGGCTGACAGGTGGTGAAACTTGGGACTTTTAAGGTTCTTATAGGCTCTGAAAGCAATCTAATATACTCATAGAAAAGCAATTTTAATTTTCGATTCGGGCTGTAGTGGATCTGACAGCAAAAGAATAGGTATATCCACATATACGAATTAAAAGAGAGCATTCCAGCAAGTCAAGTGGATGAACAAATTAAGAAGAAGCTTCCTGAAATAAAGTCAGGAGATAGTGTGGTAGCGAGTACGTGATCTTAATATTGATAAAATCATCTAATGAGAGGTTCGCCCCATTGTTCGATCTTATTTCTGATGTCACTGAAGGGCAATTCTCTAAATCCTCTCTCATCATCAATGATTCCGACTCTGATTCTACCACCAACATCCCCATCAACGCAAACAGTATCATAAATACATTGACCGACTAGCTTACAAAGTTTGTCATATTGCATAGCAGGTTTGTATTGCCGTTGAAGTATAAACAGAGCTAATAATGGCTTACCTTCTACAACATATGGGTATGGTGGCAAACCTAACGTAAATCCACTTTGACTGTATAAAGTATAGCAATTAGGAATACTATATTTGCTGCCATGTTTGTCTAATCCTGCTATAATGAAGCCAAAAGATGGAATGCTTTCACGAGGAATCTCTTTCATTTCTTTTCGACAAAAACGAGCAAACTTCTTAGCAACCCTCGTCACCCCATCTGTGCCCTTGTTTTCAATATCAAATTCTCTTACTATATAATTTGCTTGATCAACTACACCGTACAACAGTACTACTACATGTTTTGCAATTTTAACAATCTTCTTTATTTCATTAATTTCTACTCTTGTCCCCCCCGCATCTTGAAGCATAGCTCTACTATCTGCCCCAACTACTATAAAATCTATACTTGGAATGGCAATTACGAGAGTCATGCTTTCATACGCTCCTCTTACCAAGCCATTGTTCAACAACGTTTAAAATCAGTTTTTGAACTGAAATTTTTTGCATCTTACTGAGCACCTGTAATGATTTGTACATTTCTTCTCGAAGAGGAATTACTGCTATGTGTATTTTTTCAGGCTTTGTTTTTGGCCGAGTTACTCGTTCTATGTATTCATTCAATCCAGAATCAGGGTATTTTCTTGCATATTGGATTATCTCACGTTGTTTATGAGACGGCAGACCAGCGATAGCTATTGCAACTTTTACCTGGTCTTGTGGGTCTTTTATTGTCAATATTCTATGTGCGGCATCGTAGAGAATCTTTTTTTCCTTAACTAGTTGTTGAATTTCATCAGGAAGCTTTAGAAGGCGGAGGATTGTTCTAATTAATTGATAAGAAACACCAAGCTTTTCTGCTGTGGCACTTATGGAACCATAATGCTGAACGAGCTTTTGAGATTTCTTTGCTATTTCGATCCAATTTTCATGCTTTATTTTTGATCCCTTAAGATTATTATAGAGATCTGCAAGCAATTGCTCTTCTTTACTTGCCTTCATTTAATTTCCTCCTCCAAGTCTGGAAGAAGATCCTCGATCTGTTGTTTGACAAAGGTTTGTACATCAGTACCTCGCTTATTCGCTATTGTGACTAAAAGATTGTAAGTTTCTGGATCAAATGAAATCACAAGGTCGATTGTTTGAGGTTCCTTAAGAGCTTCTTCGACAATTTCATCTTCAGATGCCTCTGGCTTTTTCTTCCCTATTTCTAACACTCTTGCTTTTTCTTCCTTTGTCATTCTGGGGAATCGATTTATTATTCTAAGCATCTTGTGTGTGTTAGGCCAAAATGCATCAGTAAGTCGATAGGCTTGATCCCTTGTTATAACATCAGGAACCAATTTGCGAACTTGAGGCGGAATAAGGGCATATGTCACGTATTTAGAAACGGTATTGAAAGGAATGCCCAATTCTTGTGATATTCTACGTATTCTATCTGTCTTAGAGCCAGAGCCTCCATACTCCTTAAACAATGTGGCACATATTTGTATTGTATCTTCATATGGTAGTTCCCTGCGATTGATATTTTCGGAGAAGGAAACAACGCTTTGATCTAATGAATCTAGGGGATTAATAATCAAAGCAGGAATCGTCTTTCTTTCTAATTCCTTAAAAGCCTGAAAGCGTCTTTGACCTACAATGAGCTTATATTTGTCTTTTCCTGTTCGAATAACAATTATAGGGTGTATCAAGCCAAATCTGTTAATGCTTGTCTTAAGTTCCTCCAGATGGGCTTTCGGGTTAGTTTTCCTAACATTGGCCTCGGCAATTTCAATTTGATCCATACGAAGCTCTGGATCAAAATCCTTGATCCTAACCTTTTCAGATGCCTTCATTGTTTTTATGCTCCCTAAACCATTTAGTTACGGCCATCCTGTAGTCTTCAGCAGAGATTAAACCTTTGGCTTTTTGTTCTTTCAATTGACTAACATATGCGGCGAAGGCATTTCTTTTCTTCTCTGCCGACTCCACTTTCTCGACTTCATGTTCGAATTGTTCGGCATTTTGTATCTCATGGTCGATAGCGAAATGTTTGAGAAAATCACTTACGCGCCTTCCACACAAGGGACATACTTTCAATGTGACACTCGCTCCAAGGATGGAATTCTTTTCCCCTTAACTTTTGTCATTATTGGTATTGGTTTTTCGTTGGTTTCTGCTGGTTTTAAGATGATGCTCCGATTGGTCGAGCTTATCGATAGTTCTATGTCGGGTTTCCAATCTAGTTGTTTAATTACCTCACTTGGAATAATGACCATATATTTGTAGTGTTCCTTGTTATTGTATCTATATGCAAATCGTTTCTGAAGCTTGACCACTATTCTTCAGACTACAAAGGTCATGGTGTCCTAATATAATTTGTGGTGCCATGAAGAATTGAAGCAGGTGGTGGACAGCAAGGCGAGCGATGTCAGGCCCATGTTCAGGGAGGGCAAGAAACCGAAGGTCTTGATAAGTGATGGCCTCACAACTTCCATGAGGCCTATGTCAAGGAATACTGGTTGAGTACCTGCACTCTTTGTCTATAAACAGCATTACTATCTTAAATTTTCAAGACCTCTTTTAGATTTTCTTCAGTTAACATGGATTCCACATCGGAAAGAGAAATCTCTCTCGCACCTGTCGGATCGATAACCAAGATGGAAATAGGGCCGCCGACACGTGAATCCGTCGAAGCTACTTCCGATATCACATAGGCTACAAGAGTACATAACTCATCCACCGTCATATCTGCCCGATATTGCTTATTTAAGATGTACGTAGACAGGTGAGGTAATCCTTGACAAGCAAATCCATATCTATGCAACTGGGGGGCAAAATTGATTCTACTTTCTAAACTACATATTCGAGGTGAAGCGTACTCTCCCTTTTCATCTTGGTCTAAGCCTGCTATCATGAAACCAATTAGCGGGCACTTTCCAGAAAAATTCCTGAACCAATTTTGCCATACTGTTTGGCAAAAGGGTAGAAATTTTTTAAGTACATCCAGTACACCATCGATAGTTTCCAGGGTTTCTTTTTCATTCCTTCTGAACTCATCCAAGAGACTCTCTGCTAATTCACCAGCACCATACATTAAAGCACCTACATGCCTAGTAATGACTGTCAGTTTTTTCATCTTATCCATTCCGATGATCATGGGCCCTGCTACGTCTCCAAAGATCCCTCGGCTATCTGCACCCAACACCACGAAATTCTTACCACTAGCAGCTATAACGACCGTCACAACAATTCCTCCTTCAACTCCGTTTTTCCAGCCACTCGTTAATTATCCTCTGGCCCAAGTCATGTATGGAGGTTTTTTGCTTGTCAGCCTGCTCCTTCAGTTTCCTGTATCCTTCTTCTTGAAGAGATATTACTATCAACGAAATTTCTTCTTTCTTAGGTTTTGAATTTAAAACACGTTGCCTATACTCTCCAAATGACGCATTGGGGAACTTCTTGGCGTATTGGATTATTCCCCTCGCATCATGAGCGGACAAGCCTGCTATTACATTGCCAACCTTTATCTTTGTTTCTTCGGTCAATCTTGCCTCGGCCAATTGTGATGCAACATCTATCCCGATAGTCCCTTTTGAGAGCTGCGTTCGAACTTCAGAAGGTAATCTCAGTAAACTAATGAACTTTCCGACCAGCCTCTCACTTACACTGTATTTGTTGGCTATCTCTTCAAGTGAATAACCTTGTTTGAGATGGAACTTGCAAGCCTCGGCCATTTCAAGAGGATTTGTACCGACTTCATCTTTTCTTTTCTTACCTTTGAATCCTAAGGTAAGAACAGTACGCGCTCTTTTCTCATCCAATCCCTTTCACTCAATATCCCTTGAGATCAAGCCAATCGACTATTGCTATTCTTGCTGTGTCTATTGGTTTCGGGTCGCCCCTTTTCTTGGTGGCTTCTTCGAGTCTATCGCCTTCTTTTCGTGGTAAAACAATTCTTCTCAGTATGTAGTCTTTCGAGGGTTCTTTGGCCTTTTTTTCGACCTCATTAACTGAAGCTTTGGGAGTTTCGTCTAAGACATCAGGTATTCTTTTCTGCTCCTCCTTAGTTAACATCCCTCCAGTAGCCAGTTCTGTCAGTTCCTCAACCCTCTTTTCATCGACCTTACCTTTTGCATCATAAGAGTCCCTCACTATGGCGACAGCCGTATCCTTGGGAATTTTCTTCGCTCTAACTAGTGCTTTAAGTCCCTCAGTGGCGTCGTGAAATACGCAATACATGTCCGCATCTTTCTTTGAAATCCCCAATTTTTCTGCAACGGTTTCGGCTTTGCCATACGTATCATGTAGAATTTTGCAGGCCGCAATTATATCATCGTCGACTGGATTTCTTCTATGAATATTTTCCTCAATGGACATCCTTAGGCCTGTAATTCTGTCGACTGGTTCTTTCAAGACGATGGCGGGTATTGTCTCTAAGTTCAGTTCTTGGGCAGCCAGATAGCGTCGTTGACCAATTATAAGTTCGTATCTTCCGCCTTCTTTGGGAGCGACTGTTATCGGTTGCAAGAACCCCTCAAGTCTTATGCTTTCCTTTAGCGTTCCAAGATCCTCCGTCAACTGGGCTTTCCTGACGTTTTTCTCGGGATCGCGATCGATCTTATCTAAGGCTATTTTTTCGAACCTTCCCTCTTCTATTCCCATACTAAATCACCTCTTAACCTTCCTTACCCTAATTTCTCCTTTAGGATCTACGTATATCTCAACTTCTTCATTGCCCTGAAAGGGGTACTGCGAATCCCTCACTATCGCCGATGGAATCGTGATATATTGCGTGTAGGCTTTTTCGCTCTTTAGTATCCTAGTTTTTCCGTCTAAAACCATTTTGTTTTACCCTCCTTATCCATATACTTTCCACTTCAATATGCAGGGTATTCCTATATAAACTTTTCGCTAACTCCCCTTAATCAGGTCACTTCTTGCCCTGTTTACTAACATTTTAAGCCTAGTTTTCGATATATTGGCGGATACACATATCACATTTTTGCTACTGTGCAGCTCGAAGGCGCCGCCCATATCAGGTAGGAGCTTAACCACGGCATTCATAAGTCGTTCATCTGAAAAGCTTAGGTGTTTCATCGGTTTACCCTCCGTGCAGGAGCGAATGGATACGCCATAAGAGTTTGACGTAACACCCATCTTTTCTAAAAACTTGTATAACTTGGGATGGGCATGTTCCATTATGAATCCTCTATACATTAGTCCGAATGGACATGGCCAGCATCCGCCACGATCATAATAACGATAGATATCGTTAACTGGAAGCTTGTTTCTCCAGATGTAGATCCAAACATCCATCGCCGTCCAATCGATCATTGGGTGAACATTGTATTGGTTGAGGATATGTCTATGTTGCCTTTTGAAGGGTTCATGTAGGCGGTAAAGGCTTTCCCAGCGCCTCTCCGCATCGAAAACCAAGACTTCTTTTTCTCCAAAATGTTCTTTGATATACTTTTCAGATGGCTCAAATTTTTGAGTCTTGCAACACCAGCGATTCCCATATTGAGGATAACCCATTTCAGGAAGAAGCTTGAAAAAGCTTTTCTCAGCCTTGGCTATATCTATGTCCCAACCCTTTTTCTTTAAGGCATCCACAAACTTATAGCTTTCTGGGAACTCGATTCCAGTCTCGATAAACACATCTTTCAGGCCATGCCTCTTAAGCAGATGGGCAAGTGCCACGGAATCTTTTCCACCACTGAACAAGACGATCGCATCTTTATTTAACTTAAGTTCCTGTCTAGCGAATGATTTGGACACTTTAATTAACCTGTTCAGTCGATAGCTGTTAGCATCCCAGAGAGAATCTGGATTCATGCCCATCATTTCTCCCTTAGCCAAAGGAATGAAGTCCACGCCCTCTTTTTTGACCTTAATTTCGACCAAGGGCTTATCTAATGCTACTACGAGCCTGCGGAGTGACCTATCCCCATAGACTATAAATACTCCCTCACCCAGCTTAAGACCATCCATATGGTCATTTAGATATTCTTTTTCAAACTCAGGCAAAGGGCATACATCAAATTTGTTAATTGTTGGAATTGGCCTAGTTTCTCCATGCTTAGGGCACAGCCCCTCAATAGCAATGGCTCGGCAACCCTCACACCATCCAAACATGAACACGTTGATCCCCTCTTCATTCCTCTTCGCTATATGCCTTCGGCATATATATCCTCTTCGTCCCTCTTCCTGGCATATTTATCCTCTTCCTAAAACCTAAACGAATTAACGCTTTTTGAATGATTCGTATTACCCGACTTGATGGCAACTAATGCGACGCATAGCATTGTTATCAAGGAAGTCGCAACATGAATCTTTATATTATCGATCTTGCGAACTTTTACCATTTTGAGGCCTAATTCCTCTTTCAACCTCGAAAATACTCTCTCTACGGCACCTCTTCTTTGATACATGGACTTCCAAATATCCATATCACGTTTTATCGGTAGGTAGTTTTCAAAGTCCCTCGTCTCGCTTTTTAGATTCCTCCTATTCATGGCGATTATTGGAACTGCGTGGTATACGTTGCTAATTAAATAGTAGTTGTCTTTAGTATCATAGCCAGCATCAGCGATGACGTATTCAAACTTTATCCCCCTTCTTGTCATTTTTTCAAGTAAATTGAGGCACTCCACGCTGTCATAGACGTTTGCAGGTGTGACCGTGAAGGCTAACGGCAACTCTAACTCCACATCGCAAGCTACGTGAACCTTATAGCCGAAGACCCACTCCTTGGTTGTGCTATATCCCCACTTGGCATCTGGGTCAGAGTTCTCCTTATCATTCCAGTCTCTAGCATACCCTTGGAGTAACGTCGAGTCAATAGCCACGATCCTTCCAACTTCTTGATACTTCCTTATCTCAGCAACTGACTCATAGAATATTTGCTCAAACACATTACATCCCAGACGCTTTACAAACTTCGAGAAAGTGTTATGGGCAGGGGCCCTTTCAAAACCACAGAGTCTAAGTAGATCCTTGTTACTTTTAAGGAGCTTAACAAGCTTCCTTCGGGAGTCGATCTTCCGCATCTCCTTCAAAAGCATGGCTTTAAACATCGCTTTCCAATCAAGAGACATTCCCCACCCGTTGAGGCTATACTTGGGCTGGAGCAGAGCCCAAAGGGAAGAGAGGTCTAGGCTGTGGAATAACATATCTAACGAAAGGTTTTTGTCTTCCTGAACTATACCTTCAACGGGGTTGAAACTCGGTTGCACGGGGATCAACTCCATCCAGAGGGGGTGGTCGGCAAGCCTCGCCCTCTGGGTTATTCGCTATAGACACCATATAGTATCTATATGGAAACTGCAATAATAGATATATAAGTCTTTCTAACCCGTGAACAGCCTAATACGTCAACCATTTCACGTAATTGGGATCCCTACCGCGCACGATCTCGAAGAACTTGGACTGTATTCTCTCCGTGATGGGGCCGCGAGTCCCTCCCCCGATGACGCGTCCATCTATCTCCCGAACCGGGGTCACCTCCGCGGCCGTCCCGGTGAAGAACACCTCGTCTGCGAGGAAGAGCTCCTCCCTGAGTACCTCCCTTTCAACCACGCGTGTGCCAAAATCACGGGCGATCTGCTTGACCGAAGCCATCGTTATGCCCTGAAGCGGCCCGGTCGCAACCCACGGGGTTATGAGCTCGCCATCCTTAACGAAGAAGATATTCTCCCCAGGCCCCTCGGATACGGTGCCACTCGTTGTGAGGACGATCGCCTCGTCGTAGCCGGCCTGCAAGGCCTCAACTTTTGCTAGGACCGAATTGAGGTAGTTGGCCGTGGCCTTCGCGAGCGGCGGCAGGACGCGGGGGTCAAGGCGGCACCAAGATGAAACCTTGCACCTCACGCCCTTGCGCAATCCCTCCTCGCCCAGATAGGTCCCCCACGGATAGGCCGCGATCGCGACGTCTATGGGGTTGTGAAGGGGGTTCAGGCCCATCTCCCCATAGCCAAAGAATGCTATCGGCCGGATGTAGCACTCCTTGAGCTTGTTGGCCCTTATCGTTTGGATTATCGCCTCCGAGAGCTGTTGCTCGGAGTATGGCAGCTTCATGAGGTATGTCTTGGCGCTGTCCATCATCCTCCTGATGTGGTCAGCCAACCTGAAGACGGCTGGCCCCTTCTGCCCCTCATAACACCTGATCCCCTCGAAGATCCCAGTTCCGTAATGGAGGGCGTGCGCCAATACGTGGACCTTCGCCTCATCCCAGGGGACCAACTTGCCATTCATCCAGATCCATTCGGCCTTCTGCAACGTGGTTCACGACGGCACACATCATCCCATCTGCCTCTTTAAAGCTTGCATGGCATCGAACATCCCGGGTAGTCTTATTAGGCCACTTAACAGGCGAGAGTGTCGATGCGCACTTGAGATGGGAGCCCCTCACTTGGAAGGAGTTCCCAAAGGCAGTTGAGAGGTCAAAGGGCGTTTGCCTGCTTACGTTGGGCGTGTTGGAGAAGCACGGCGACCACCTCCCAATCGGCACCGATGTCCTCAACGTCCACAAGCTCGCATGCCTTGCGGCTGATAAGGAGCCCGCGATCGTCTTCCCCCAATACTTCTTCGGTCAGATATACGAGGCCCAGCACATGCAGGGCACCTTGGCCATAAGGCCCCAGCTCCTGATGGATCTTCTTGAAAACGTCTGCGACGAGATCGGTAGGAATGGCTTCAGGAAGATCCTCCTAGTCAACGGCCATGGCGGAAACACTAACATGGTGAACTACTTCTTACAGCTGATGCTATACCGCAAGAAACCATACGTCGTCTATCTTGCCGGATGGTGGCCCAGAAGGCAAGAGGATGTCGAATACTATAGGAAGTTAATGGACACTCAGGAGCACGGCCATGCATGTGAGTGCGAAACGAGCTACAGCCTGGCAAACTTCCCAGAGCTGGTCAAGATGGGCGATGTCCCGAAAAAACCCGCCCACACGCTGAATCGGTTGGGACATCTGGACGACATACACACCCCCATGGACTGGTATGCCCAGTACCCTGATCATTATGCTGGAGATGCAAGGCCCGCTTCCAAGGAGAAGGGGGAGAGGCTGAGGGAAAAGTGGGTTGAGCACCTCGCTCAGACGATTAGGAAGGTAAAGGAGGACGAAACATTGCCAGCGCTATATGATGCCTTTTTCAGCCGCACGGAGCATTAACGCCATATCAGCAAACAAGTGTAAGAGCGAAGGGCATCAGGAAAAACATGCCGATGCGATAGCGTTAATGAGCGATCTGCATCTGGTGTGACATTTCGAGTATCGTTTAAAAGGCATTGACCTCGTTAAGCCCTGAGGACGCATGCGATACTCAGACTACGTCGATTACGGTAAACTCGATCCCTTCAAGAGGCTCGCTCTGGAACGGCTCGCTCCGAGTTTCAAGGGGCCTGAGAGATTGGGGATACGCGTTGTCCTCGAGAGCTTGGGGGAGCCGGCCTCGCTCTTTGACTTCGTCGACTATGACTTCATGCTCGCCTTTGTAGTCGAGGGCCTTGGGACGAAGAACATGATAGCCGAGAAGATGGCCCTCCATGAGAGGTCACGCGGCAGGAGGTATTACGCTGGTTTAGGCCAGGACCTCCTGGCCACGTCCATAAACGAGCTGCCGTGTGTTGGCGCGGCGCCATTCGGCTATGGGGACGAGGTGACGGCCGGCGACTCCTCCTGGTTCGATGACAGGGATCGATCGGAGCAGCTCCTGAACGGCCTCGCCGCAGCCTGCCTGAGGGCCATGGTCGCTACCCCTTGCGGCGAAACCCCCACACTTCAAGACGTCGTGTCGAGGGAGGCCGTCAGCCTGAGTGGTGGGGGGATTGGGATCGTGAGGCCCAAGGGCCGGGCGATGTGGGGACAAAACCTCAGGTGCGGTGATATCGTCTACGGGATAGAGAGCAATGGCATACATGCGAACGGGATAACGCTTGCCAGGAGGATCGCCGAGAAACTCCCTGAGGGATATTTCACAGAGCTCCCCAGTGGCAACGCGCTCGGCGAAGCGCTCCTTAGGCCCACGCACCTGTATTCCCCCCTCATCGAGGACCTCTGGCAGAAAGGGGTCGAGATGCACTACATCTCGAACATCACCGGACACGGGTGGAGGAAGATCATGAGGCCGAAGAGCGAATTCACTTACGAGATCAACTACGTCCCGGAGCCGCCGTCCGAGCTCCTATTCCTGCAGCAGCATGGGGGCGTGAGCGATGAGGAGGCCTATCAGGTGTGGAACATGGGCATTGGCTACTGCATATACTCCCCCGCGCAATACGGGGAGATCATCGCGTCAATGGCTGAGGGGCGCGGCATGCGCTGCCATGCGCTGGGCCACGTCGTCGAAGGCACGAAGAAGGTCGTGATAAGGCCAAAGGGAATCGTCTACCAATAGTAGGCGCTTAATGGCTTCACCATCTCGTGGCCTCGCGCTCAATATTTCTCCAGGAACTGTCGGCCCTGCTTGAGCGAGGCGACGACGTCCTTGCCGGTCTCGTCCTCCAGCGCATACCAGCCCCTGTAGCCGATCGATTTTATCGCCGCGATGTAGGCATCCCACGGGACTAGGCCCTCGCCCACGGTGGCCTTGCCTGTCTTAGGGTCGTGGTCCTTGGCATGCGTATGCACGATCCACGGGGCCAAGGTTCGAACCCCCTCGACAACCCCGTGTCTAAGCATGTTCGCCGGATCATAGTTCACCTTCAGGGAATCCGAGCCTATGTCCTCGAGCAATCTGCGCAGAGCCTCTGCAGGTTCCTGGCCAGTCTCGATGCAGAATATCCCCCCGACGGCCTCTGCGTGTTTTGCTATTGCTCTACACGATTCGAGTAGGATCCTATATCTCTGCGCTGAGGCATCCGACGGTATCGCTCCCGGGTGGGTCGTCACGATGGGCGCGCCGATTTCGGCCGCAAGCTCAAGTGACTTTTTCGTCTTCTCTATTCGCTCGCTCAATCCCCTAGGATCGTGAAACGCGGATCCTGGCCATCCCTGCCCTGGTTCATGTGGCCCCGTCAGCTGAGCGCAAAAGCCGCTGACCTCCAATCCATATGACTTGATGAGCTCGCGCATCTCGCGCCTTTTAGTGCCGATACACCGGTCCGGGTCCAAGACACAGATATCCGTAGGCCCGTTATCAACGCACCAGGGCTGAACGGATTTCACGCCTATCTCGCGCGCCATGCTCAACCTCTTCCTCAATTCCTCCTCAGTCGAAGTCGGTCCGAGTGACCAGAGCGCCAAACCTATTCTCAAGCTTCCCAAGATCTATCCCTCGCCGGATTCACGCACACGCGGCACTATATAAAAGAACTTAATCCCCGACGATGCCCCGTTCACACGACCCCTGCTATTCAACCATTGGAATATCTACCGATCTCTCTCCACGTGTCCAACATGGTTTGGATGTTCTTCCAGGGCGTGTCCTCGAATATTTGGTCTATGGAGGACAGGATGAATCCCCCGCCCGGTGCAAGGGTCTCCACACAGTCCGTGACCGCCTTTCTTATCTCGCCGGCAGTGCCCGAATTCAACGTCACAGCCGAATTGACGCCCCCCCACAGGCAGATGCTGTCGCCGACCGACTTCTTGGCAACGGCCAGGTCCGTACCCCCCTGTACGGGATCGAGGCCGTATATCACGTCTACGCCCATATCCTCCAAAATCCCGAGCAAGGGCATCTGCTTCATGCTCATTATGTAGCAGAACTTCGCACCCCCCCGATGAGTCTTCTCGACCAGCCTCCTGACGCGCGGCTCGATGAACTTTTTATACTGAGGCGGAGACCAGAAATCGGCGTTCTCGTACCAGCCCCTGTGAACTATGACGTCGACGAAACCGAGGCCAAGTAATGCGTCTAGGTACCTCACGTCCCATTCGTGAACTATGCCGAGGAGCCGATCGATGAAATCGGGTTCCCTGAATGCCTTGCGCATGAAATTCTCGAAGCCACAGAGCCACGGGAGGGCATCGGCTCCGAAGATGGCGCTCTCCCTGCCGGCCTCCGAGAACATCCCGCATTCGACTAGTACCTGCCGCTTCTCCGCAAACTCCCGAACCCTTTCGGCCCCACTCCGAAAGGCCTCGACCTCCCCTTCATTTAGATCACGGAAGAGGCAGGAGAGGGCATCGATGTCCTCCACCTCCTGAATGAGGTACTTCACGGAACGCGAGGAAGGTGCGAGGAAGTCGCTGAAGAGGGGTATGTCGTCGCCATGTGGCCAATCGGCCGTCCTCCGGACCACCTGCCTAAGGGTGCCTTTGGGGGTTTCATACTCCTTGAAGAGCAGGGGAAATGCCTCGCCCGCGGGCTTCTCCTTCCACACCCTCACCCTTACATCGGGGGCAATAGGCCTTGGAACATCGAACCCCACCGTGTCGTCAAGCCCGAGGTCGAGCATCCTGTCGACCCTCTCATACTGGTCTACCCATCCCTGGCCCCTGTCGGCGAGGAAGGGCCGTTCCCACCACTTTAGGTACAACGGTATGTGATCCGGCTCCTCGTGATTGATCGCCAGCAGCAGGCGGTCCCTTGATGTAAGAGTAGCCCTCATTATCAGTGTCGCCGAACAACACCCCTTTCCTTCAGCTTAAAAGAATTTCACAGTCGGACTCGATATATTCGACCCTTCCATGTAGATCGCGTGCAGGCCGACTGTAACGTCAAACGGATAGGTCCGACCAAAATTATATAAAATGAAATGCCGCTGCGGGGGCGTCCATGTCATCTGAATCAGATGAAAAACTCAAAGGCCTTGTTGAAGCCCTCGATAAAAAGTATAAGAGGCTCACGGAGTATCGCACCGACCTTCACTGGAAGTTCTATCAGGGTAAAATCGAAGGGGCTCATCGTGCGGATTACGACGACTCGTCTTGGGGATCGGTATCTCTGCCGTTCGCATGGGATCCCGCAAAGGGCGACGTCTGGTTGAGGTGCGCGGTCTCGGTCCCGGAGCAGATCGATGGCATCGAGATATCGGGCACCAAGGCGGAGATGTATTCCTTCGTGATGACAAACGGCACGGAAATTTTCGTCAATTCCAAACTGGTCCTTAGGGAGGAATACTGGACCGACCTGAGGGGCCCGAGGATACTCATAGCCGAGAAGGCCAATGCAGGGGAGAGGCACGTCGTCGCGATCCACTGCTTCGTGAAGATCCCGGTTGCCAAGGGGGAGAGGGCCGGTATCCCCCCGATGAACCTCTCCTACGAGGCCGTGGAAAAGGTGGCGTTCGAGGTCGGTTCATTGGCCGAGGAACTGGGGTTCGCTCCCATATTGCAACATGGAAAGGAAACCGCATTACGAGTGGCTGACGAGTTCCGCATTGAAGCCATCTCGATGAAGACGGCCGACCTACTCGCAGAGATAAACAGGGCCAATGACACGCTCGCCTCGCTCTCAAGTGAAGCGAGGGAATTCAAAATTCACCTGATAGGCCATGCCCACATAGACATGGACTGGCTGTGGCCGTGGAAGGACACCCTCAATGTGATCGAAAGGGATTTCTCAACGGTGCTTTCACTAATGGATCGATACCCGGACCTTCATTTCTCCCATAGTCAAGGCGCCACATACAAGGTGGTCGAGGAAAACTTCCCCGAGCTCTTCGAGAGGGTGAGGCAGAGGGTCAGCGCTGGTAATTGGGACATAACCGCATCCATGTGGGTCGAATCTGACCTCAACATGGTAGGGACGGAGGCGTTGGTCAGGCAATTCCTTCACTCGAAGAGGTACATAAAAGCGAAGTTCGGACTCGAGCCGAGGATGTGCTGGGAGCCAGATACCTTTGGCCACATATGGACGATGCCTCAGATAGCGAAGAAGAGCGGCATGATTGGCTATTACCTAATGAGATGTGCAAAGGCGCCTTTGTGTTGGTGGGAGGGCCCCGACGGGTCGAGGATCTTGGCATTCAACAGCGTCTATAATAATGAGATCAACCCCAGGAACGTAGTCGACGTTGCCAAGTCATTCTATGAGAGATATCGGCTGAAGACAAGCATGTTCGTATACGGCGTAGGGGATCATGGAGGGGGGCCCATGATCGAGGACATCAAGGCGGCACACGAGTTGCAGAAAAAGCCAGCCATGCCTCAAATCATCTTCAGCACAACTCACGCGTTCTTCGACGAGGTCTTGGGCATGGAAATATCTGTTCCGGTCGTAAGGGATGAACTGAACTTCACATTCGATGGGTGCTACACGAGCCATGCGGACATAAAGCGCTACAACAGGCTTTGCGAGAGGTTGCTCGTCGACGCCGAGAAGCTCTCGATCATGGCGGGGAGTTATCCGAGGGGGCCTCTCTCATCCTCCTGGGAAAAGGCCCTCTTCAACCAATTCCATGACATATTGGATGGCAGCGGCATCCCTGACACATACGCCTACTCAAGCAACCTGGCCGAGGACGTCGTAAGTACGGCGAGGGGGATTATCGGCGATTCGATGAACGGGATTGCCGAGGGGATCAAGTTTTCGAGGGACTCTCCTTCGATAGTCGTCTTCAACTCGTTGCCTTGGGACCGGAAGGACGTGGCTCGGATCGACGTCAAGGGCTTACCGATCCCCGAAAATCCCGCTGTCTTGGATTGTGAGGGAATGACGAGCCAAGTTCAGATCGAAGGTAACGTGCTCACATTCATAGCAGAGGTTCCGAGCTTGGGTTACGCTACCTACTACTTGGTCCAAGGACGAGAAGCGATGCCCAACCTTGGCGGCGGAGAGCTCGCACTGGAGAACGAGTTCCTAAGGGTCGCGATGGATGGGAGCTCGGGGGGGATAGCTTCGATCTATGACAAGAGGGCCTCTAGGTTCGTAACGAAACTCCATGACGATGAAATCACAAAGCCCTTCGTGAGTAACCTGTTCCAGGTATTTCATGAAGCTCCACATGGGATGTCGGCCTGGGTAATAGGGAACATAACTCACGTCGACAATCTGGTGAGCGGCGCCGACGTCAAGCTCACGTGTTCTGGGCCAATAATGACGAAGATGAGGTCCGTTCGAAAATATGGGAATTCCATCATCGACCAGGACATCGTCCTCTACAAGGGAGTCCCGAGGATCGACTTTCACACCATAATAGATTGGGAGGAGGTGGCGGGCGCAGAGGAGGACGCGCCCATGCTCAAAGTTTCATTCTCTCCTGTGCTCCGTAACTCAGCGGCCACATTTGAGATACCGTTCGGGAGCATAGTCAGACCCGCGGATGGGAGGGAGGTCCCGGCACTGAGGTGGATCGACGTCTCCGACCATGAATACGGCGTGAGCCTTTTGAACGACTGTAAATATGGTTTCAGCGTCAGCGGGAACACGATGAGCATGACCCTCCTAAGGACGAGCTACAGCCCCGATCCGATGCCAGACCGCGGCCATCACGAGCTCCTCTACTCGCTGTATCCACACGCTGGTGATTGGAGGAAGGCCCTCACATTCAGGAGGGGGTACGAGATCAACCATCCCCTAGAGGCGAAATCCCTCCCACGGCACCGAATTGGGATCGGTTCCCGTCCCGAAAGGGCAAGTTTCATTAGGATCTCCCCCGATAACGTCGTACTATCCGGGCTCAAATTGGCTGAAGACTCCGACGACATCATCTTGCGAATATACGATGCCACAGGAGAGGGTGCCAGGGCGGAGATTGCCTTCGGATTCGAAGTGAGTGAGGCAAAGGAGGTCGACCTAATGGAGAAGGAGCTATCAAAGGCATCGCTTCAAGAGGGCATATTGAGGGTAGAGCTGAGACCCAACGACATTCGAAGCGTCAGGATAACGAAGGGACCGAGACCCACCTAGACGCCCTCATGCCCTTCATCATCCCTTTATATCGTAGCATTTAGGTGGGGTTCAACGGCATGATCGGTTCTCAAGGCACCCTCAGGGATGTCAGGAAGGCCTTGGTCATCTCAGATACACATGCATCATCGGTCGAGGAGATACCCGCTGCCTTTAGATCTCTCATCAAGGACTCAGACCTCATTATACATGCAGGTGATTACACAAGCAAGAGGCTCCTCGACGAGCTTCAGAACATGGGGATCCCCTTCCGCGGCGTGTATGGGAACATGGATCCACGCTCTGTACGTGACGGGCTCAGGGCTGAGGAAGCTCTGGATGTCCGGGGCATCAAGATCGGCGTGACCCACCCGGCCGAGGGAGGGCCCCCGTGGGGGATCGAACGGCGTCTGTTCGGCAAATTCAAGGGGATGAATGTGATCATATATGGGCACACCCACGCCGTCGTGAATGAGGTCAAGGGAGGCATCACGTGTGTTAATCCGGGCAGCGCCGTGGGGAAATTCCCGGCTCACTATCCCTCGATCGCCATCTTAGAGCTATTCCCAGAACTGAGGGTTGAGATTCACAGGGCATAATTCGGTTTAGGGGGAACACGTATATTTTTGGGCCTATATGACGAATGAACCGAATCCACCCACGGCCTCCCCGATCGACCAATAGGAATCCAAGAATGATGTCATCGGTTCCAGTTTCCCCTTGTCGATTTTCCCATTTTCGTCCAAGACCGATTCATCGACATGAACGGCCACAATTTCGCCGAAGAAGAAATCGTGGCTCCCTAGTTCGATCTCCTTCCTTAGGGTACATTCGATGTTGATCGGGAATTCCAGGATCTGCGGGGCAGACACCTTCGATGACTTAACAGCCGTGAGCTTGCAGGATTCGAACTTATCCACTTCCCTCCCCGAGACACTGCCGCAATAATCGACCACCCTCGCGTGGCCTTTGCTGGGAACATTAACCACAAATCCATCTGAGGCATGCATGATCCCACACGAGTGGCGGCTGTGTCCGATCGCAACGCCAAGCATTGGGGGATCTATGCACGCGTGTGACACGGCCCCAATGGCAATGATGTTCCTCTTCGACCAGCTTCCACAAGTTACCAATACGATCGGGCAAGGGAAATGGAATTCCAGTTGAGGTGGGAAATTGACCTTCACCATGTTCTCCCTGTAATGTCGGACGCAAGTCCGGTCCCTTATTAACATATCATTTCATAGAATAAATACGCGTTTCGTCCCAAATAGAAGGACTGATGGAAGTGGAAGCTCGACCCTAAAACTTTTAGGTGAAGTAACCGGCCACAACGCATGCAATACGAGATAAAGTATAGGCCTTCATACAGTCTCCTTGTACTAAACCTTGGGCCAGGAGAGACGATAACGGCAGAGGCTGGCGCAATGACATACATGTCCCCAACAATCCAGATGAAGACACGCGCAAGGGCAGGCATATGGGATACTTTGAAAGTGGGGGTTCTCGGAGGCCAGTCGTTCTTCGTAAACGACTACAGCGCAATTGGCGGATCGGGGGAGATAGGCCTTGTCGCGGCGCCCGTCGGCGACATAGAGAGGCTGTCGCTTGATGGACAAAAAGGCTACATCATACAAAAGTCCTCATACGTTGCATCTGATACGGGCGTCAATCTCGATATACAGTGGCAGGGCTTCACGAAGGGCATATTCGGTCAAGGGCTATTCATGATCAAGACCTCTGGTTCGGGGGACTTGTTCATCAACACATTCGGCGCCATAGATCGACACGACCTGCTCCCTGGCGAAAGTCTACTTGTGGATAACTTTCACCTCGTCGGGTTCTCCGACACATGCCAGTACGAAGTTAAACGGATCGGTGGTTTGAAGGAGTTCGTGTTGAGCGGGGAGGGGTTTATCGTCGATGTCAAGGGGCCGGGGGAAGTGCTGCTGCAGACCAAGAACCTCGCCGAATTCGCGGATTGGCTCTGGGCCATGTTCGAACCCAAGGTGAGGTCCATTAGGGGAGCGCGTTAATAGCTTCATGTGAAGATGCGCTTCAAAGAGATCGGGATCTCGAGGGGCAAATGGTCCACATGGGTGCCCTAGCTCCCATCACCCTCCGCGCAGCCCCCGAATCGGAAATGGGAGTGGAAGTTCGATCTCCCTGCTTCACTGTATCTTCTCGATTGGCTTCGTATTACCGAAGGTCGGATTGGGTCCCTCGATTGGCGCCGCCCAGCGGACGGCGTTCACGATTGCCTTGAGGACGCTCGGGTGGTGGTACGTCGGGTAGGACTCGTGCCCCGGCCTGAAGTAGAAGACCTTCCCCTTACCCCTATAATAACAGCAGCCGCTGCGGAAGACCTCGCCGCCCCTGAACCAGCTGACGAAGACCAAGGTGTCGGGAGCCGGGATGTCGAACCTCTCCCCATACATCTCCTCGTGCTCGATGTCGATGTACTCGCCCAATCCAGAAGCAATGGGGTGCCCTGGCTCCATGACCCAGAGCCTCTCGTTCTCGCCTACCTCTCGCCACTTGAGATCGCACGTCGTCCCCATCAACTTCCTGAATATCTTCGAAAAGTGTCCAGAATGGAGGACTATCAGTCCCATTCCGCCGAGGACGCTCCTGTGGACCTTTTCCACTACTTCATCCCGTACTTCGTCGTGGGCCATATGCCCCCACCAGATCAGGACATCGGTGCTTCCCAGCACTGCATCGGTCAGTCCATGCTGAGGCTCATCGAGCGTCGCAGTCCTCACTTGGATGTCCTGCTGCGCCCTCAGGTGTCTCGCGATGGCCTCATGCATCCCCTCTGGATAGATCTTGGCTATGCCCTTGTCGGCCTTCTCGTGCCGATACTCGTTCCAGATCGTTACGCGGATTGTCTTGGCCATTTCCATCACGTTCCCCTCGAAAATGGGCTGGCTTTTATCTTTTGTCCGCCATCGATGCGGACAACATTATGGATTACAATCTAGGCCCAAATGGCATCGTATGCCTTCCTTGGATTCGACTTCAAGGGACTCCCTAGCTCCCGGTGATTATGAGCTGTTTGGGCGGAAGGTATGTGGGAACGCCCTCTAGGAGTTGGCCTTTCACGTAAAGCGTTGTCCTGACGAATATGAGTAGCGCCCCCCAGAAGGTCAGGCCAAGTCCCATGAATGCCAAGATGCTCGATTCTAAAAACATCGACAGCGATAGAGACGTTCGGCCCAGACCTTAGAGCCCGAAGCCCACGATCCTGGATGGTCTCCTCGTTGCCTTTCGCAACCTGCGCCTTGGGTCTAGGTTCCCTTCCACAAGTGATCGCATCATGCCCTCCTGATCAACAAGGGGGGTGACTTCCACAAGCTTGAAGCCGCAGTTCCCACAGCAGGTGTCATGGGCCTTTACCGAAGATGAGCAGTTAGGGCGCCGCGCGACTTCGCTCGACACCTTAATATCCGCCCCGTATACGGCTGTATATTCATACACTCGTCTTATTATGTTGTCAGATGAGGGCCATTCGTATAAATGGCTTCATCTATTCCATGTGGCATAGGCAGTTTTAAGCCCCCATCGGGGCCTTCCGATGGGCGGAGGATCGCACAGGATGTCCGATGCCATCAAGTACGTCGACGTGCATTGCCACCTCGATGACGGCAGCTTCGATAATGACAGGGACGATGTCGTGGAGAGGGCGAGGGACGTCCTGATCCTGTGTGCTAGCCAAGATCCCAGCAGTTCAAGGAAAGTGCTCTCCATAGTCAGGACGTACCCAAACGTAAGGGCGTGCCTCGGGCTTCATCCTGAATTCGTCCCCAACTTGTCAGATCGCGAGATAGAGGATGAGATCGGCTTCATAAGTCGGTCAGCCGATGGGATAGTGGCCATCTCCGAGATAGGTCTCGACTACCATTGGGTCAAGGATGAAGCCCAAATGAGGAGGACGAGGGGCGTGTTCCACGCCATGCTCGACCTCGCAGCAAGGCTGAGGCTGCCCATCGTAGTTCATTCGCGCGATGCAGCAGGCGACGTGTTGAAAGCGGTCTCCCAGTTCAGAGGTCCCGTCATACTCCATAGCTTTCCGGGGAGCCTGGAGGAGATCGAGGTCGCCATTAGCCGAGGACACTACCTTTCTGTGGCGCCCAGCATCTATAGGAGCGAGCAGAAGCAAAAACTCGTGGAGATCGCGCCCTTGGAGCAGCTGCTGACGGAGAGCGACGCCCCTGTGCTCGGCATAGATAGGGCGGAGAGGAACGAACCCCTGTGCGTGAAAAAAGTGATAACCAAGATCGCCGAGCTTAAGGGCGAAGACGAAAAAAAAGTCAGGGAGGTTCTGATCGGGAACTTCCGGGAAATATTCCCCAATGTTTTCACTTGATGGAATCGGGGGAAAGGTTCATTATCCCGCCTCGATCATCGTCGGCGATATCGACAGATGGCCATGATGCGTCGAAGTCAATCAGTTCCCCCACCGCCTCCTCCACCTCCGCCGCCTCAGGAGTTGGGTTTTGAAAGGATCCAAAAGGACCAGCAGCTTCAGAACCTTTGGCTAAACAGGTTCATAGCATACATCATAGACAGCATCATATTGGGGTTGGTCGTTTCGTTGATCGCGCTGATCGTGGCCATGCCCATCGTCCTCATCGAAGTCTTCTCCCACGGCTTCAGGCCGGAGTCCTGGGCCCCTTGGTCCGCATTTCCAGTGCTGATGAGCATACTCTCCCTTTTATATTACGCCCTCTTGGAATCGTCTAGAGGGGCTACGATCGGCAAGGGCATAATGGGCTTGAAGGTCATTACGGGCAGGGGCGAGAGGCCAACGCTCGACAAGGCCTTTCTGAGGAACATAAGCAAGCTGCACTGGATGCTCCTGCTGCTCGACATATTGATCGGCTTGGGAACGCCGGGAAATCCCAACCAGAAATTCAGCGATCGTTACGTAGGCACTCTCGTAGTAAAGTCGACGACCGTGGTCAGTCAAGAACTCAAATAACGCTGACGTGCATGACGCCATTCGGCCGTTTCACTCCAGTGAAATGGCAGAGGCCCGTGGACCGAGGCCATGGCCTCGGGCTTAGGCTTTTTAATCGGAGCGCACCGGAAGGTGCATGCAACGGGCTCGGCTCGTCCGCTCCTGCAAGAGAGTGGTCGTCAAGGTCGGCACTGCCGTTGTGACGAGGCCCTCTGGGAGCCTCGACACCGGCACGATCAAGGGCCTCGTAAAGGACGTCTCACGCGTGTGGGACCTCGGGAAGGAGGTGATAGTCGTCACCTCCGGGGCCATCAGCGGCGGCATGGGGAGGCTTGGTCTGAGGGGCACCCCGGATGAATTGCCGCTCAACATGAAGCAGGCCTGCGCCGCGATCGGGCAGCAGGAGCTGATGAGCATATATGGGTCATACTTCTCCCGCCATGGAAAGGCCACGGCCCAGATCCTCTTGACGGAGGAGGAGCTGGCCGACAGGTCAACGTATAGGAACCTGTGGACGACTTTCAGGACGCTCCTCGTGCATCAGGTGATCCCGATAGTGAATGAGAACGATGCCATTGCCGTCCACGAACTGAAGGCCATGCAGACGAACTCCATCGTAAGGTTCGGCGACAACGATAGGCTGTCGGCGCTGATAGCCAGCAAGATCGGCGCCGATCTCCTCGTGATCCTCTCCGACGTCGACGGCCTCTACACGGGGAATCCCGGAGAAGATAGGTGCGCGAGGCTTATAGAGGTCGTCGAAGACTTCACGCCCTTCATCAGGGGGCT
>Ga0315312_1000275_pt1 | contig 72904 bp, 84 predicted proteins | sample TDP7_MG_FD_203629 | JGI IMG/M metagenome (GOLD analysis project Ga0315312, IMG submission 203629) | Freshwater sediment microbial communities from Lake Towuti, South Sulawesi, Indonesia - TDP7 | ecosystem: Environmental > Aquatic > Freshwater > Lake > Sediment | place: Indonesia: South Sulawesi... | reverse complement strand
CGCAATCTCTCCTTCGCTGATGGAAAACTCCCAATGAAACCGTTAAACTCTTCTTCGTGCCATCCAGCTCCTATTCCAAATATCAGTCTTCCTCCCGATATGATGTCAACTGTCGTGGCCATTTTAGCCAAAACCGTTGGTCTTCGATAAGCATAACATGTGACCAGTGTACCGAGTTTGATCTTCTTTGTCACAGCGGCTAGTGCAGCTAGCGTTGTCCAGCTCTCTATCGGATGATTTCCCACTCCGCTTGGGTTTCTCATATTCATGAAATGGTCTGTTATAGTGAACAGGTCAAAACCCGCTTCTTCTGCCGTCTGGCAGATCTGTTTGATTTCTTCGAAGGATTTGCCTTCTGGTGGAGCATGGATTTCAAACCAAATCTCTTTCGACATCTAATTCCCTTTTCCTAGATAGTTTGGATCCTTCTTTTCTTACTTTAAACATTTACCCCGGGATGATAAATGAAGGCTATTGTTTTCTGGTAGCCCGAGATAGGTTTAAATTCCCATTAGGTTTCTCGCAAAAGCAAAACTTGGGTGGATTCTTGCCTATGACTCATGCGCCTTTGAATAATTTTCTACAATTCACCTCGGTCTTATTGCTTCGATGATCATCGATTGTGGTATTTTTAGACGTTTGCTGAGAGAAGGATACTCTAGGACCGCCTCTGATGTTGGTCTTGGCTCAACCAGCCTTGAAACTACAAACCCATTTTTATGCAACACCCGGAAGTAGTCAGTTAGTGTCCTGTGAAACGCTGTTGTTACAAAGGGTCTGGGTATTCTTTTCATGTCCCATTGGACTTCGTATTTGCCTATTTCAAAGTATTGTTTGATCACTAAGCTCTCGTCTTCGTGTTTCCAACTTGTAATGTTCTCCCCATCCTTCCATATGTGATCACAGAAGCATGGGTGAGGTATTGAGAAGATAAACCGACCGCCATCACTGAGAACTCTGGCGACTTCAGATATAGCGTTCTCATAGTGCTCGATGTCTTGAAGAGCCATGAAACAGGTTGCTAAGTCAAAATGATTGCTCGGCAAATCTTTCAAGTCAGCCGCATCCGAAACATAATACGTTATGCCTATGTTTTCCTCAGTCCCTTTCTGCCTCGCCAGTTCTATCAACCTCGCCGAAAAGTCTACACCAACTGCCGTGGCACCTCTTTTAGCCAGGATCCTTGTGTTATATCCTTCACCACACGCTAAGTCCAGCACTCTCTTACCTTTTACATCTCCGATCAAGCTAAAGGCAGCAGGATTATTCAGCTCCTCTCGAAAGTAGTCTTTCCCTTCTCGAACAAAGTTCGTAAAGGACTCCGCAGCCCTATCCCACTTTCTCATTACGTTATCATCTTTAGCCATAAATCCCCCTAGAGGAATTATACTAGGAAAACATAAAAACTTGTCCACGAGAATCTTGAGAAAGGAATCTTGATATCTAGTTCTTATAGCTCAAGTCTGCTTTTGAATTTCGGGTGAGTATCGTCATTTTGAAGACAAAAAAGTAAGCATGCGAGAAATTTGAACCTTTGGATGAAATAGAAAACTATACTCAAAATAAAAGCAAAATTCCGGCGAATATAGAATACAGAAAGGCATTATTAGATGGTAGGCCGGGATAGGTTTGAATTCTCGTTTAGATTTCCCGCAAAAAGCCAATGTTAGGCAAATATTTAACCAAAATAAGCCCAAAAGATTTTTTTCTAGATTTTTTCTTTCTGAAGGATTAGAAGGTAAACTATTGAATTAATGTTAACGAACATAGTGTAACTTACAAACTATTTGGGACGATTTTGTCGGGATAGTGGCACATTTTTCCATAGGGCAACACTTATATATTTTGTGAGATTATCTAAATACAGGTGATGGCATGTCCATTGTAGAAGTGGGTCCAAAATATCGTGTGACGATCACACAAGATGTACGCAAGAAAATTCCTGTAAGAGTTGGACAGAGGGTATATTTGTTAGCTAGATTTCCTTACGTGATCTTGATTCCAATTCCAGAAAGGGTGGATGAAGCTCTAGCTAAGTTAATTGGTGATATAGCCTACGGTAGAGAAGAACGAAAACGGGCTGAGGAACAGCTTCTAGGGGAGACAAGATGAATTGGAAAGAGATTTTGTGGTTGAGACAGAGTTTCTCTTTGGTTTTCAGCCAAGAGATAAGTACTATGAGCTAGTATCCAGTATCTTGAAAGCATACATGGCAACTAAGCCTTTTTCTCTTTATTATCCGGTTTCGGCTCTAGTTGAGATTCGTGAAGTTATGGCTAGTCACAAAAAGGACACTGCTGAAAGATTAGACGCTCTTACGTTCATAAAGGTGAAGGCGATCTCATTTGGTCTTTCAGAGATGTGGCTTTCCTCCGACGACTTAATACTGTGTGAGGACTTATTGATGCAACATCGCCTCTTAACCTTCTTTGACGGATTGCACGCCTCTGTAGCTTTGAACAATAGACTTTCGATAATCTCAAATGATAAGATCTATGATGAACTTGGTGCGAAAAGGATTTCCTTCAAGGATTTCCTAGACCTTCTCAAAAAGTAACTTCATACACTATGAAAACTCGTCCTTCAAAAGTTGACATGGCAAGACAGTATGGATTTAAATTCCTGTTTAAATCTACCGCAAAAAGCAAAATTCCAGCAAACCTTTTACAAAAATAAGCCTAAGACAAGCCTAAAAAGTCATTTTAATATGGTGTCCCGGGGAGTGATTCGAACTATCTCCACGAATATCCCAAACGTATTTTGGACATCACTTTCCTTCCATCTTTGCTTTTTAGAACTTTGACGAGTCCGTTTCTCATGCTCAGTTTGAGTCTTGCTAACTTGGAAACTTCACATTTCGAGATGTGGAAAGAGCTGGATGGTGATCTCGGGAAAGCGAAACATTAATAACCTGTTAAGGTTAACAAGTAGTTCGATTGAGTATGTGGATTCCCAAATGGCTTGGTGAATGCTACTCCAAGCTATTCGGCCACTTCGGTCAAGAACTGTTCACTTTTCAGCAGGCAAGGGAACTTCTAACCGTGAATGAAACGAAGCTAGCCGTCGCGTTCAGCAAACTACACTCAAAGAGAATCTTGCTGATCTTTGACCATGGAAGACCGAGGCTTTATAGGCTCCTGAACCCAGACAACTTCATCCTATTAGCCTCTGAAACCATCAAGAACATGGACAAGATTCCACAGGAGAGATATCTGAGGATTATCTGCGATTGCTTTCGCCGAACCTCAGAAAGATTAAATATGGAATCGTTTGCTGTCTACGGATCTGTGGCTAGAGGAAGCGCCACGTTGAACAGCGATGTCGACATACTACTGATTTCCGAACATCTAAGTGGAAGTTTGGGTTCAAGAATGAAGACGTTATACAATATGGAGGAAGCTCTCCATGACGAACAAAGATGGCTTAGAAAACATGGCATCTATGCGGGTTTGAGTTTCTATCCCCTAAGAAAACGTGAAGCTCAAAGATTGCCAAACCTATTCCTAGATTTGACAGAGGAAGCGGTTATACTTAAGGACGAAGAACATTTTCTGGAGAGGACGCTATTAGAGCTCAAAACAAAGCTGTTGAAGATGGGCGCGAAAAGAGTATTCATAAACAAAGAACAATGGTACTGGGATTTGAAGCCAGACTACAAGTTCGGTGAGACGATTGCAATTACTTAAGATTGCCAGATCGTACCTACGTCAGGCTAAGGCAAGATTGGAAGATGCCAAGGAAGCTCTTCCAGAAACTAACTATCCATATGCAGTGCGGCTGAGCCAAGAATGCGTTGAGCTCTCTTTGAAGGCTGCCCTGAAAGCGGTCGGAATAGAGTATCCAAAGATACATGATGTCTCAGACGTGCTGACCGAAGTTAGGGAAAGGTTTCCAGAATGGTTCAGAGCCCAGGTGGACTTCCTACGGGAATCATCCAAAATCCTCGTCAAGAAGAGGGAGCTGAGCCTGTACGGAGGCGAAGAGGCCTTCCTCTCCCCAGACGAAGTTATTGATAGAAAGGATGCTGACGATGCCATAATGAGGGCTGAGAAGACCTTCAGACACTGCGAAGACTTGTTAGGGGAACTCGGAGAAAAACCTTGATGGACGGCTAGGAGGATTAAGGAGCAGATAGGCGGCTTCGTTAAATCGAAGGAATGGGAGAAGATCTTAAAGGCAAAAGGGTCTGAGCAGCAAGCATTAACAGAATACCACTAGGCGGTTGCAGATGACAAAAAGGCTTCATGCATTTTACCAGAACGCGCAGACTAGTGACGTGTGTCCGTTAGGTGAGATTGTGCAGGCGAGAGTTATAATGCTGGTAGATTTTGACTACTTCTTTGCTCAATGTGAGGAGTTGAGGAACCCCTCACTCAAAGAAAAGCCAGTCGTTGTATGCGTATACTCAGGCCGTAGCGAAGATAGTGGAGCCGTAAGTACAGCAAACTATATCGCCAGGAAATACGGCGTGAAATCTGGAATCCCTATTTTCTTGGCTAAGAGGAAACTGAAGGATAAGGATGCCGTCTTTCTCCCAGTTGACCATGACTTCTACGATGAAATCTCAGAAAGAATAATGGATATCCTCAGAGGCTATGCAGACCTTTTTGAACAGGTCGGAATAGACGAAGCGTATCTAGATGTAAGCCAAAGAGTCAGGGGAGACTTTGACAAAGCTAGGGACGTCGCCCAGAAGATAAGGGAAGAAATCAAATCAAGGCAGAGAATCACTTGCTCGATCGGCGTTGGTCCGAATAAACTTGTAGCTAAAATCGCGGCAGATAACCAAAAGCCCGACGGCTTAACCTTAGTTAAGCCCGAAGATGTTCAAAGCTTTCTATTGCCGCTGCCTATCGGACGGCTCATCGGTGTTGGGAGGAAAACTGAGGAGAAGATGGAGATTTTGGGTATCAAGACGATCGGTGATTTGGCAAGATATGACGTGCAACAATTGATTGGACTCTTTGGCAAGAGCCTGGGTATCTACTTCCATGAGGCCTCAAATGGGATAGACGACGAGCCCGTTCAAGAAAAGGGCGAGACAGAGTCTATAAGCAGGATATCCACTCTGAAAGAGAACACCAGAGATCTACAGATTATCCTCGAGAAGACCAACCAATTATGCAATGATATTCATGCTGAGCTTCTGCAACGTAGGCTTAGTTTCCAGCAGGTCGGGATAATTGCCGTGATGACTGACATGAGCATCCGCAGCAGATCTAGAAACCTCGAAAACCCAACAACTGAACTGGAAACCTTTAAGAGAATTGTGAAAGAATTGATTGAGAGATTCCTCAAACAATCTGAAATGGAGATAAGAAGAGTCGGGGTGAAAGTCTCCAACTTTGTCAAGGAGCAGAGCAAGCAAAAACAGCTGACCCTATTTATTGAATATACTTGAAGTTGTGGCAGAGGCTTTCTTAGATGCTGGGGAGGTGACCGCATCTGGATCGCCTTCGGACTACAAGAAGGAGCATCCGCAACAATAACTCCGGAATGACTTCGAAAAACTGTGAAGACTTTCAGGGTTGCGATGCATAAACCCTGTTCAGCCCGAGAAATTAGGACGCTTCAAGGAAAAGAAACTATCGCAGGTTTCTTTCTAGGGCTTCGATGACGGTATCTCTTCCCATGTCTGTTATGTATGGTCCAAGCCTTGGTCCTGAACTTGTGCCCAGCAGTATCATATATAGTGTCGTGAAGAAGTCCTTTGGCTTTATACGATTTTTCTTCGCAACCTCAAAGATGGCGGTCTGGATCTTTTCAGCGTCCTCCTCAGAGTTGATTACTTGCATGAGTTGTTTAATCGCTTCTTTCTCCTCAGGTTTCAGTTCTAGGGTTGTCTCTTTTACTTCGGAGAAGTCTTCAATCCAGTTAAGGGCATACTCTATCCTTCTCTTGACATCTTCGGAGGCTTCTCCTCTTATGTAACCGTACCTCCCAAGCTTCTCGGCTATGAACTGGAAATCTGACTCTTTTGGGGCTACTTTGGCAAGATATGCTAGGAGATTGTATGGTATGTGGACGCTCGGTTTTTGGGGCGGCTCAAGCAACCAACAGTACTCGTAAAGGCCGGTAAGTTTCGCTCTCTCCTTCTCATCCTCGATCTTTCTTCTTTCGAAGTATATGTCCTCTAACTCGTCCAGTTCGTTCATGTACTGCGGTATATCCATGACTGAGAGAGTCCGCGTACCGGCAAACCGTTTCAATGTGAGCAACAGCATAGACTGAGGCGAACCGTACCTAAACCAAACCTGAGGGGTAAAGACGTTTCCAGCCGACTTCGAGATTTTTCTTCCACTCTTGTCTAGGAACATCTCGTACTGTACGTGTAGCGGCGGCTCATAGTTGAGAATCTCTCGGGAGATCCTGTCGTTGACCCTGACTGAGTCGGCTATGTCTTTCCCATAGGCCTCGAAGCCGATCTGAAAGGCTCGCCACCTCGCAGCGAACTCTCCAGCCTTCCAGACCAGTTTCCCTTCTCCTTTTGTGTAGTCTGCTTCGCCCTTGTACCCACAGCCTTCCAACCATCTGCCTTTGATCTCCATGCCCTCACACACATATAGGACTTTCTTATCCTGAGGCAGAAATTCGTAAGCCTTAGTTGTGTAGATTCTTCCGCATGAAGAGCATATGGAAAAGTATGGCAGAGCAGTCTCATACTTCTCTTGTCCAGTTTCCTCCTTTACGATCTTTCCGATTCTTTCAGCGTTACGTAGAAGAGTCTCTATTTCTTCTCTTAGGAGCCCTTTCTCATATACTTCAGCTGCAGACATGAATGTGTATCGCACTCCACACCTGTCCAGGGCATCCAAGAGAAGGGATACCATGTGGTCGCCGTAGCTATCATGGCACTTGTTGGGGTCGGGGATGTCCGTAACAGGATAGCCTAGGTACCTGCTTAACGATCTTGGAAGGCCGGCTGGGACCTTTCTCAAGCCATCCTTGTTGTCGGAGAAGACTATGAACTGAGAGTTGTACCCTTGCTCTTGAAGGGCTAAACTCACAGCGTAGTTTCTGGTCGCTTCTCCCAGGCTTCCTATATGAGGGATGCCAGAGGCCGCAACTCCACTTTCAACTCTGATTAGGTGTAGGCTTCTTCCTAACTTACGTTCTCTCTCTGCGATCTCTGAAGCGACCTTGTCGTACCATGTGCCGTGGCCTATTATCTCTGACATTGCAACTCTGCTTCCGTTGACTACAGTAGATAAGATGAAGATGTTTAATAAACGTATTCAATTGCATCAGAGAACTAAAGGGTAGATCGTCTCGTACATTGGGAAGTCTTATTTACCTCCTTCTCGCATTGAGTATTAGGAACCAACCAAAATTCGGCGGCATACACTTGGTCAAAAGGTCGAGCATGATAATTAGCACAAAGACCTTAGCGCAGGCTTGGGAGAAAGCCGTTCTGGGCTGTTGGGAGAATGGCCTTGAGGTTACCACAGAGTATGAAGAAAAGGCTAAGGAGCTCTTAGGCTTGCTAATCGAGGTTGAGGAGCCGTTCTCTCAACCTAGAGTTCATAGGGGAGACCTCCATGTTGTCTTAAGAGACTCCCTTCAGAAATACCTCGATGAAGTTCTGAAAGGAACATTGGACTGGGCTGTGAAGGAAGGGAAGATACATTACACCTATCATGAGAGACTGTTTGATTATCCTCCGGATGAGGTAGATCAGATAGATTTCATTGTGAAGAAACTGGGGGAAACCCGATATTCAAGGAGAGCCCAAGCTACGACGTGGAAGCCCGAGAAAGATATGTGGGTTGATTCGCCTCCCTGCCTCCAGAGAGTCTGGTGTGCCATAAGAGATGACCATTTGGTGATGCACACTACATGGAGGAGCCGAGACATCTTCAGAGCAATGCACATGAACATGCTTGCCATGACCGAGCTTCAAAAGGAAATAGCCGAGAAGTTAGACGTTGAAGTCGGCACATACCTAGACTTTTCGAATAGCGCTCACATCTATGAAAAAAGCTACTGTGATGTTGAGCGGTTCATCGAAGTATTGAGAAAGAGACGAGTCTAGCCCTAAGGCATATCAGTTAAACTCCGGTTCGTCTGTGAAGACCATGAAGGAGTGAATCTTCTCAGCGTCAGCGTCTTCTTCCTCATCAGGTAATATGCAACCACAGCGACAGTAGCGATCGCCGCCGTTGGCACAATGACTTTTATCGGTAGAAGATCAGTCGGCAAGATCGGCGTAATCACGATCACATCTCCCACTCCACTTGCATCTCCTGGAACAATTAGGCTTAGTTCTGGATCGACAATGACACTGCCAAAGGGCGTAGTGACATTGATGTTCTTCGCCAGTGCGAATGTGGTTGTATTCGTGGCCGGATCAAATTTCCTCTCCCACTCCTCAAGCGGGACGCTAAAGACGGTCAGGTCCATGAACATGGCTTTGCCAGGTACGAATACCCATCCAGGGTAGCCAAACCTCGTTCCATCAACTCTTTCGGTCACGTTGAGGCTTCGGAACTGACTTCGGATAAATGTTCCCGATGAGTTCCGCATGACGACACCGTGCAAATCAAAGCTCTCCGTGATGTTGAAGATGCCCATCGTGACAAATGTGTCATCGATGATAGTTCTACTTGCGAGTAAATCGATGGTTAAGTCAAAGTTTTTGATATAGACATCCGATGTGTTGTAGATTCGCTCTAGACTCTTGTTCAAACTATGACCTAAGGCTACCTTCAATCCAAACCGTGAGGCAGGGGTGCTCCAGCAATTGGCCAAGACAAGAGCATTAAGATGCTTATCCCAAAGGTCACTGAATTTATCCATCATTATCTTCTTGAAATCTGGCCTCATGAACTCTGGAATCTTCTGCATCTCTTCAAACCTTATCTCTCTCCATTTTTCAGTCCACTTCCCCATCCATTCGTCCCAATCGTCCCATTTTTCTTTCCACTCCGGCTTCCATGTTTCGTTCCATTGATCCTTCCACCTCTTTCTCCATTCTTCCTTCCACTGCTCGTTCCAAGACTCCCACTTTCCCATCCAATCTGCCCATTTTTCCTTATGCTGCTCGCGCTTCTGTTCCCAAAGATCCTTCCAGGCTATCCATTTCTTCATCCATACTTCTTTCTTATACTCAAACCACTCCTTTGTCATGTTGAAGGCTGTTCTAGTGATGTTGACAATCAATGTTAGATTGAAATGTATGTGGTTTTCTCCCTCCTTTAAGACACCTTTGGCGGCCAAAGCCTGATCTGGAAACGCTGTGCTTGTGAGTAACAATGTCACAACTAAAACAGCTGACGCAGAAGTTTTTCTGATCGTTTTTTCCATTTCAACCTCCCCTCTTCATAAACAGGACTAAACTAAGGCTTTTTCGATTTTTAAGCCTTTTGCTTCAGTTTTTTGATAAAATAAGTCTTCTAGGAATTCGAATTGCCGCTCTAAAACTTAGAACCTGTACACTGCAAGTGATAGACCGGCGGCAAGATAAAGAGTTACTAGAGATACTAGGGCTGCTTTCTCGATTCTCACTCCTTTAGCCATGGATATTGCGGTCGTTAAGAGGCACAGCGAATAACCCATAGACACTAACATAATCAGTTGAGCGGCTATCAAACTTAGTCTTATACGGAGGAATTCAAATGCAACCCACAGCGTCGGAAGCGTTAACGAAGGGAGAAGAGCATAGGACGAGCCGATCAGCAAACAGTCAGCGCCCTCCCGAGGCCTACTGTAAAGAACGAAAGGGATGAAGTTTCCGAGGATGTTGATTATTATCCAACCTCCAATAAATAGTACTGGAATATAATGGACTGGAAGCATAGGCCTTTCGCTGTACAAGACGATGATTGGAAAGAGCTGAGCTTGGTAGGTGATCCACATACCGTACACCACAATGGTCACGGCTGAAGGCAAGGAGAGCTTCGGTGACTCATACAAGTAGGAAAAGAGACCGCGCATCGCAAAGACTCTGGTCAGAGACTTCAACCAAGCAGAACGCCTTTCAGCCTCTACACCCAGTGATACGAGTTTTTCCTCGCTTTCAACAAGAAGTTGGTAGGCTATCTTGCCTTGGGAAGTCAGAATGTATCTTTTGCTCTCATCTTGTGCGACCAAACCTTCCATGAGGTCGATATTATAATAGAGCGTCCCCACGCTTACCTTGAGCCTTGTCCTCAGATCGGTAAAGCTAGCCGATCCAGTCTCGCCTATGATCTTGATCATGCTCCTTCTCAAGGGATGACCAAGCACAGTGTAGAAACGGGAGATCTCGCTCTCCGATGTAGGCATCATAGCCAACCTGAAGCGATTTCTTACTATGAAAATAAACTCCACATAGAGGTTATTAACTGAAACTATGGACCACAGGTCCATTATGATTCGGTTACGGTGGGACGGTAAGGCTTTCGGGTAGTAGTTTTCTTTTTGACATAACATTTTAAAGGCTGGACGACCACGTTACAATTGGTCGAAATGAGCACGATCTTTCCGACATTTGATGTTGAAGGTGTCAACGTTCCCAGAGTCTTGATCGGCATCAACCCCTTTCTAGGTTACTCCCACTTCAGTGAAGCAAAGTCTAGTTATTTCAAGCGAATATTCCATGAGGTAACCGCCATTTCGGATGTCATTGTCAAAGCTACGGATCTTGGTGTGACTGGAATCTATACTCCCGCGGACAAAAAGATCGCTGAGGCGCTGAAACAGGTTGAAAAAGAGACCGGAATCGGGATGACCGTGGTCGGAACCACGTACTACACCTTCGATTTGGCGAAGATAGAGAATGAGATAGCACTCCTGAACGAGATGGGTGCCAGAATCTGTCTCCTGCATGGAAACGCTGTCGACGACCTTCTCAGCCCAGTCAAGAGGATCATAACCCATGCCGAAGAGATGCTTGGACTAATTCGGGATAGCGGCATGATACCCGGCATCGCATGCCATGATGCGCGTGCAATCCTATATTCCGACGAGCAGCGTTACGATGCAAAGGTCTACGCAACCCCGGTGAATAAGACCGGTTTCTGGATGAACCCTGAGGGGTTAACCCTCAAGATCATCAGACAGACCAGTAAGCCCGTCATAGCCTTGAAACCCTTCGCAAGCGGCCGGATACAACCCGAAGAAGGCTTGGAGTTCACGCTGTCGACACCTGGAGTCACATCCGTAGCCATAGGAGTCGCCAACCACGAAGAAGTGGTTCAAGACTTCCAGCTAGCCAGAAAAATCCTAAGCAAGAATCGTGCATGAGTTAGACCGTAGTCTGTCTGTTTTGCTCTCTCGTGGTTCCGTATGGGCTCCATCACGCCCCGGCCTTAGCATTTATGCGACCCGAGCCAACTGAGAGAAGGAAATTCTCATGTTCTCTTCAGTTTCTCCATCAGCTGCGTATATTTCTCTCTGCTGTGGGGGAAATGTACAGGCTTCTGTTCGAAACTTGACAGTATGATCATGCAAGCATGCGTCAGATCGTAGGTTTAATTCCCAGCCGGAGACATCATCTGCAAAAGGCTGCAAACCAGGGAATATGTAGGCTGACCAGAATCTTTCTAGTTAACCTTAAATATTCTGAGGACTTTCACTTTTCGAAGGGTTCCAGACTGTGGTGCCTGCTGATGAGGTGCTGAAATGAACGATGCAGGTAGAAGTGGCAAGGCAGGGCTTAGAAATGTTTTTGCATTGGGCTTCGTCAGTTTCTTCACAGACATCTCCAGCGAGATGTGTTTCAGCATCCTGCCCACCTTCATACTCGGGCTCCCGGGAGCAACCCTAGCTTTTCTAGGATTCATCGAGGGTCTGGCTGAAGCTCTCAGCTACGGCTTGAGGGCGATCTCAGGGGTATTCTCGGACAGGTTTAGGAGAAGGAAGACAATAGTTTTCGTTGGCTATGCGCTCTCGAATGCTGTGAAGCCCCTATTCTCCGTAGCTCAGACGGTAACTGACGCCTTGATAGTTCGAGTTGGCGACAGAATTGGGAAGGCAGTGAGAACCTCGCCACGGGATGCGCTGCTTAGCGAATTTGCTCCTGAGAGGAGGATCGGTACAGCCTTCGGCGTTCACAGAACCTTGGACCAGACAGGAGCGATCTTGGGTCCCGTTCTCGCCTCTAGCTTCATGCTCTTCCTCGGTTTCACTGTGCGAGATGTTTTTTGGCTATCCTTCATTCCTGGGTTCGCGGCCCTCGTCATCCTCTTAACCCTTGTTCAGGAACGCGTAGGCAAACCCGCTGGAAAAGGAAAGGTGCTAACGGGAATTGGAACTATTATTAAGGGAAGGTTTTCGGTACTGCTTCTTCTTGTGGGCCTTTTCTCCATCGGGGCTTTCAACTTCTCCTTCATACTGTTGAAGGCGAAGGAGGCTGGTGTTTCAGAGGCTCTGATCCCTCTTGTTTATGCTATGCTGAATGTGGCTCACACGATGATCGCTATCCCGTCGGGCTTTCTTTCAGACAAGATAGGGAGGGAAAAGGTTCTCATTATGGGTTATGGGATCTTCCTCATGTCAGCCTTGCTTCTTTCTGCGCCATTTGTGGGCGTGGTTTACGCCTTTTTTGTAGCTTTTGTGTACGGAGCCTATGTGGGGATTGTGGAGACCGTTCAGAGGGCATTGGTTCCGGGCTATGCGCCCAGCGACCTGAGGGGCACAGCCTACGGAATCTATTACCTCACTGTTGGTGCATCGTTTCTGTTGGCGAACACGATAATCGGATACTTATGGGATACCTTCGGTTCATCCGTTCCTTTCTTGTACAGTGCCATAACTTCGGGACTTGCCATGATAGGCATAGCTGCATTCGTTAGAGCAAGATCGTGAAAAAACAACAACACGGATCTTTCCTTATTGCTCTGATCTGCGCTTTTTGCGGTTCAAAATCAAATAGCACTATCTGTTACTTGAATGAGGAATTCTTTCAATTTCATACTTAGTCTTCAGAGTTACTCTCCCATGATCTGCACACTAATCGATCTGGATCTAGGACCGTCCAACTCAATGAAAAGGATGGATTGCCAAGTCCCCAACTGCATCCTACCCTCATGTAGGGGGACAGTAACATCGGGCTTAATCATACAATTCAAGATGTGCGCATGGGCGTTCTGCTCTTGGGGAGCCCAGCCGTACTTCGCATTGTGGCGATAATCAGCCTCTAAGGGAACAAGTTTTCTCATGGCGGAGAGTATATCTTCCCAAAGGTCGACATCATGCTCATTCACAGCTAGAGCGGCGGTGGCATGAGGTGCCCAAACGTTTGCCAATCCGTTCCTGACCTCGCTTTCTTTCACGATTCTCTGTACGTATTGAGTTACGTCTAGAATCTCCATCTTTTTTCCGGTCTGAAGTGAAACATCCTTAGTGTAGAATCTCATACAATCATCTCTTGCGGTATTTTCCTATTGAATTTCCTTTTCAATTAATGCTATGTAACCCGAGTCTCCTGAATCTATGAACTCTTTGACCTTCCATCCTGTCCCTCTTAGTATTTCTTTCATTTCTGCCTTGGACACGATCAGGTAATCGAACCATCTGGTGGCGTATTTTCCAAACCTGATTCTTATTCTCAGTTGTCCCCTCATCCTGCCTCTTTTCCTATTAAATTCTTGATACTCCAAATGGGCAGGGTTATCGGTCTTATATGGATCAAGTGTTTCAGCTATGATCAAACCATTGTTGGAAATCATTTTGCGAAATCTTATAAGTAGCCTTCGAGCCTTCTTGAGGCTGCCGAACAGGCCAAAATTGTTTCCCATCATAAGGACCGTGTCAAAAGTGTTTAGCTGGAGATTCACGTCCTCTATTGACATGACTTCGGCTTTCTTCAAACCTCTTAGCCTGCAAACTTCTATTGCGAGGGGTGAATTATCAATGCCGAGGACGTCGAACCCCTTCTCCTGTAGATACAACGAGTGTCTACCGGCACCGCAACCTATATCCAGAATTCTTCCCTTCACAGATTCCATCGCTTTCTTTTCGTGGGGAGCCCAGTCTTCATATTTTGAAAAATAGATTCTAGGCGTTGGAGAAGCCTCGATGTAACCGTCATCTCTCTCGACTATTTCGAGACTCTCTTCGCCATTGTGATATGTCCACATTTCTTGGCCATAAGCATCCTCTTCTACCTTCACAATTCTTCCCATCAAATCATCACCTAGCATTTGATTATCCGGCGTTTATAGGCGACCATCCTGTCACTGAGGTAGTGACCGAAGAACGATACTCTTTGAGTTTTATCCGGTTTCAAGGATTTCTCTTGCTTTGTCAATGTATTGGCGTCTCTTTCTCTGATGGTCTTTCACAAAGTGCGTCACTATTTCGATTAGGCGGTTCTTGTCCTCTCCGCATAGGATTTTGCCTCCGCGACATTCCTCATTATATAGTCTGACCACGTCTTCATCCCTTTCGAAGAAGTGGAAGAGATAGAGGTCGTACACTGGACAGATATCTGGGTTTGCGCCAAGTTTTCTCTGCTCTTCTGCGGTTGGCCGTCCGCCAGTAAACGCGTTGGCAATCTTTTTCGCGATGGCTCCAGGTTTCTCCTCGAGCGTGAAATAGCTCATCGGGTCTCGTTTACTCATCTTAGAACTTCCATCTAGGGCTTTGATCAGTTTGTGATAGGTCGAGGACGGCAAGACAAAGTTGTATTTCCCATAGAACTTGGCGGCTATATCACGGGTGAGGCGGAGATGAGGATCCTGATCGACTCCGACCGGTACGACGGTCGCCTTGGGTCCTCCAAACTCTTTGAGTTGGGGGAGCAAGATGTCTCCAGCCTGAATCAGCGTGGACAGGTAGAGTCCCATGTGGCGTTCTCCATAGATCGCTTTCATAGTGGCCAAAGTGACGCCTCTCCCGAACGCTATGGCAAGGTTCTTCACCCTTTCTTCTCGGGACTGTCGATAAATGTATCCGCGTTTGGGGTCGAATCCCAAGGCGAGCAGATCCGCAACGTTGCCGACGGCGATCTTTTCACTCCTTTCTAGAGGAATCCCGTTGTCTTCGTAGGCTTCTATGTCTGCAATGCAGTAGAAGGCGGTTGCGCCTTGCTGCTGGAAGTAGATAACTTCACGAGCTGTCATCAACGTGCCCAAGTGAAACTCTCCGGTTGGCTTTATTCCGCTCATGACCGCGAACTCTTCATGTTCTTTCATGGCTTCCAGTACGCGTTCGAAGTCTCTGTGTCCGAAGATTACTCCTCTACGCATGGCTGCTGAAGGATCAGGTATCTGCGACAGCAAGGGCTTAAACGGCTGGATGCCGAACTCTTTGTACAGGCGTTCATAATCCTCAATGAGGGTGGTTCCGAAAGGATCTAGCCTAGTCTTTGCTAAACCTGTGTCTAGACTCAATATTTAATGCCTCCATCGATCATGGTTTTGGTGCTGCTGGACTGAGTTTCATGAATACTGATTTGAATATAACGTATTCTGCTGGCGATGGCTAATACCAGTCCAAGGCGTTCACCACGTCCCTAGAGATTGGAAAGATGTCTTATTTAAGGTTTAATGGCGCTGATATTTATCTGACAAAATACTTTGGGCCAGTTCTTTAAGTCCCAATTTAGCGTGAAGGTGTCTTGCTTTGAGATTGAAGATTCGTCCCTTTCGCCAAGGAGATCTAGAACAGTTAACTGAGTTTTGGAGAGAACTTCAAAGCGACCCAGTAGTTGCCGGAGATTTCTGTCTACTAAGTGAGGAGAATGTTACTAGATGGCAGAGGTACGTTATGAAGGTTCATGAGGAGGATGAGGAGCAGATACTTGTCGCTGAGATAGCTGGGAAGATCGTCGGTTATGTCTTTTTCCTCAGCCGGGCGGAATTTCCCTTGGAAACGAGGTATACATGGGCGTCGATAAATGAGCTGTATGTCCACCCGGAACATCGTAGAAAAGGAATCGCCACTGAGTTGATGAAGCAAGCCTTCAAACATCTAAAATCAATGGGCGTGACCTACATGAGACTCAATGTCATGACCGAGAATCATGCAGCGATCGAGCTATATCGGAAACTTGGCTTCAGAGACCACTCATTGAGGATGCAGATAGATTTGACCACGCCCCACACGTAAGTTCTATATGCCGAATTGGGCAGAGCTAATTGCGGGATGAGAAGTTGAAGGTAAAAATGTCTGCAGCCCTTATCCTGATGCTGTTTCTGGCTGGCTTAACGTTCACAACTATCCTAGTTACAGCTGACAATATATTTCAGGTAGGTGCTCCAGATCGACGACACTCATAGGAGTTCAACAGGATAGCCTTTCATCCGCAGGTTTCTATACTGCGTCTCTTCATCAGCAGTTATGCAAACAGTTTTCCTGTGCTCAGCGATAGCAACCGGCAGAGCGTCATAAAGAGTGACCTCTCCATCATAAGCTATCTCGCTAGCTCTTATCATGAGACCCTCGGTCAGATGCGTCACCTTCATGTGAAGATTGAAGAGCTGACCAACGGCGTCTTTCAATCTATCAACATTGTAATCAGGTTTATACCTCAGGGCGTTGCCAACCTCACAGAAGAGGAGTTCCGAGACTGACAGCTCCACGTACCCCTGCACATAAGAGTCCATAAGCTTCATAGCTTCAACCGATTTAGCCTCTTTGCTGAACCACTTGACAACTACGGAGGAGTCCAGCACTACCTCGCCGCGTCTCTCCATCTGCGTATCTCCTTGGCACCGTCCCATTCTGCCACGCTCTCCATCCTCAACCTCTTGATCGACTCGGCGGCACTCAGCATCTCCTCCCTGCGTGCAGCCTCCTCGAAAGCCCTCCTCGCCACCTCGCTCCAGTTGATGTTCTTGAAACGCTCCATCCGACCTTTCAACTCTTCAGGAACTCTTATCGTAATGTTACCCGTACACATCATCTCTGCACATATTCTCTGCAAATACTATCATCGGACGGGATATAAATACCTTCCTCGTCCCGGAAAAAGCTGGGAAAGCACTTAGATACCCTGACAATCAACAGAGGTGTGCAGAATGCATCCTATTCGACGAGGGCGAGAATATCCTCAACAAGTACGGCGAGGGCGGCACAATGATTACGGTCAACGGCATCGAACAGATCAGCATCGTTCCTCCGTGAGAGCCTCGTCAAGAGGACAGCAGCACCGTCGAAATGAAGCTGTATCGCTGGCGCTTCAGCCACAATCAGAACTTACTGAGCAGTTTCAGATTCGGCAGGTAAATTTGAGAATTTCTTTAATCTCTTAGTTCGACTAGTCCGTTCCAATTGACCTTTTAGATATTTTTTGATCGGGATTTTCGGGTTTTGGACATTTTGTAATCAACAATTCGTTCTCAGATGGCTGAAATGAATCGAATAATCCATGGTGAAACAGATCAAGGGACGCATAGAAAGTAGCCAGAGTCTAGGCCTCTACACCGGGCTCCTCGACGGGCTCTATCACTATGCGGCGGCCCTCCATGTGGATCTCGACCACGTCGCCGACCTTGAGGTCTGCGGCTTTAACCACATCCTCCGGAAGGTAAAGAACGGGCTTCTTACCCGCCGTACTTATTCTTCTTCGCAGCTTTAAAGGCATGATAAGGGCCTCGATTCTGCGCTTGATCTGGCCATACTGAGCGAGGTCGATGATCTCCTCTCCGCAGACGGGGCACCTGAGAGCCTTCACCCCGCGCACCACGACGCCGCCGTACTCGAAGTCGATCTCCACCTCTCGGAACTCCGCTCCATCATTCACACACTTGACCATTTCTCATCTACCTCTTACTATCGTTTTGACCACTATCAGGTCAGGGGACTCAGCACATATGGCGACGAACACCCCCCTCTTTGTCCTCATCATATACCTGGCCTTTTTCTTCCCCTCCGCAATACGTTGGCCTTCCCTGACTATCTTCTCTATATCGTCTTGATCCAGGCTATAGCGCAGCGCACGCCTGGCCGCGTGGATCGTCATGCGGATTGGCCTGTCGCTCGTCGAGTTCCCCAGTAAAAAATATGTGATTAACAAGTTATTTAGTTTTACGTATAAATCACGTGTTTCTTCGGTCGGGACGTCACGCTGTTTCTTTTGGCCTCGTTGACCCTTCTGCTATGATCCGGAACGCGCGATCCGGTGACAATGTCTTCGGGATATAGGCGACGATAATATCACCCAGAACAGCGGAAAGGTCAACGACCATCTAACCGCAGGTGGTAGCGTGGGAGCTGACCGCGTCACCTTGAGAGGCGGAGATGGAGACGATGCCATCAGAACAGACGTTGGAGATGGTGACGACATTGTCAGAATTGAGGCCGGGCAGGGTGCAGACAGAATCACATACGATGTTGGTCCCGGCCAGGACATTGCCTACATTGACGGCGGCAGCGACTTGGATACCCTGGCCATCAATAGAGGTGTGCAGAACCTCACAGTATTCGATCAGTACGGGAATATCCTATACAAGTACGGCGAGGGTGGCACAATAATCACAGTTGTCGGCATCGAACAGATCACCATCGTTCCCCCGTAGGAGCTTCATCGAGAGGAAAGCCGCCCCATCATAGACGAAGCCGTATTGCCAGCGCCCAGAGGTGAAATTGAGAAAATCGACAAAGGCGTGGAAAGGCTTGGGTTGAGGTCTAGAAGCGAGTTGATCAGGGAGGCTACAGATGAATACATCCAAGAAGCTGGAAGCCTCAAGGTGATTGAACTCCGGGATAACGTCAGCCTGCAAGAGGCGAAGGCCGAAATTCCTGCTTACTTGAGGCATCACAAAGGGGCCGAAACCTTTGACATTGCCAATGACCTCAGATTTGATTTGAACCTAACTGTTAGGGCGTTAAAGGAGCTTTGGGAGGAGGGAAAAGTCAGTTGATAGTAAAAGAAATTGGAGACAAACTCATCGAGAAACAGATCCTCTGTGAATGTCGTAACATTAAGGGTTCAGTCCTCATACATAAAGGCGCCCGCAGAGTCCAAAGATACGTCCTTTACGGGCTTCCATCCGAGGCCATAATAACAATGAAATGGAGAATAACCGAATAGAGAAATGACTGATGGAATGCAGAGAACTTGCCTCCTTAGCGCGGAGGAATAGGTAATTTTCGCTTGTATTTTGCGCTATCTGCTAGGACTCCTCTGGATCGTGTCTTCTTTCCGTTTCCTGAGAAGTGTTGTCGATAATATTAGCGATTGGCATATGGTAAGTTTAAATGAGGCAAAAGTAAGATTTATATGTCTCGGAGCAAAATCCACGGTGGTGAATGTGGTGAGCGAGACAACTCTATCTGTCAAGGGGCAGATTGTTATACCTCTGCGAGTCAGGGGGAAGCTCGGACTCAACGCAGGGCAGAAGTTCGAGGTTGAAGCTATGTCTGATGGCACCATCCTCTTGATCCCGATTCCCAATGAAGTTATCGATGCAATGCGGTTACCAGCAGCGGAGAGATTGGAGAGAGCGTTGTCCGAGGAGAGGAGGAAAGAAGAGCAAAGGCACGAAGTGCTGGTTAGGGAGCTTAGGAGTCGATGCGAATCTTCTTAGATACATGGGTTCTGATAGAACGATACAAGGGGAACACCGATGCTCTGAACCTTCTTAAAGCGGCAAGGAAAAGTTTGAAAGCCCACATCAGCCACATAACAGTAGCTGAATTGGTGAACGTCATAAGCAGAGAGTACGGGGAACGGGAGGCAAGAGTTCAGTACGTGTATCTTAAGAGGGGGCCGTTGATCAAAGATGGGATCACTGAGGAAATATCAAAGAACGCGGGGCTCTACAAGACCAAGTATAAGTTCTCCTTGGCCGATGCAGTTATCCTCGCCACAGCGTTGGAAGTGAAGGCACAAATGCTAGTTACTGGCAAAGACAAACAGTACGAAGAAGAATGGAAGAATGTGACAGAGATCGAAGTTGCAAAACTCTCCGATTATGCGAATATGTTGAAAGCCTAATCCTTCGGCATCGATCTGTCAGACAACATCGTTCGCGGTCTATGTGACAAGCCTATCGTAGGTTGGAATACTGTCCTACCCCACACAACACAAGATACATGGTAGAGTTCAATCCCCAAACCCAAAAAGACATAAGTTTTATATGTCGAATTGGGCAGAACTGATTGCGGGATGAGAAGTTGAAGGCAAAAGTATCTGCAGCCCCTATCCTGATGCTCTTTCTGGCTGGATTAGCATCGACGATTGTCCCTGTTATGGCTGAGGATATAGTTCAGTGGGGAACTCCAGGAGACGACACGCAGATAGCGTTTGGCACTGCGGACAACGACCGAATCACTCAGTTTGGCTGGGCAGGAAACGATACGCAGTTCGTTAGGGGCGATGCTGGCAACGACACAATCGTCCAGAGCGGCGGGATGGGAAATGACACCATAATCCAGATGGGCGGATATGGCAGCGATAATATGAAAGCAAAAGGCGGTGACGGAAATGACATTATTACTATGAGAGGCGGAAGGAGCAATGACACCTTACGGTTAGACGCTGGCGACGGTGATGACTCTGTCGTGATCTATGGCGACTATCACAACGACACAATAATCTGTGATGCTTCTCTTGGCAAGGATAAGGTCTGGATCTACGGAGGCAGAGGCGAAGACACACTAATGGTGAATGCTGGCTTACAGAGTTTCACCATCTACAACTGGTGGGGCAAAATCATCTACAATCAGGGCGAAGACGGATCAGCCATCACTGCTATAGGCGTCGAACACACAACCATCATCGGACCTGAAGGCAAAATACTATTCGAAATCTAAGCCCTTACTTCTATCAGTTAGACAGAGACCTTGGGTTTGGGGGATAAATCTAACCAGAAAACAAATGGATCTAGTCAGCGGCAACCGAAATAAGTCGCAGGCTTAAACTATAAGATCGACGTACGTGAACTCAAAACCCTAATTCTCTCTATTGCCGAAAAGATCACTGAGACTGTAATGAAAAAACCAGACAGATTGAAGGAGAACATGAATATGGCAAGAATTCCGATTACTTCATGGACAAGAAAAGGCAGAGTTTGGATCGATCCAAAAAAGATTCTTGAACGCGCCAGACGGCAAAAAGCCTCTAGTGTAACATATTCAGATTCCTGTATCCTTTGTTATCAAAGGAACCTAGTAGACCTAGCCAGAGAACGGCATAACGCAACAAAAATAGACACACTAGGTGGCTGCGATTACTACGAGTTTGACTTCAAAGGCAAACGAATCGGCATCATAAAGTCTGGCATAGGATCTCCGATGGCTGCTCTAGTCCTTGAAGATCTTATCGCTCGCGGTGTCAAATGTGTCATTAGTACAGGTATAGCGGGGACTTTGCAGCATGAGGGCATCCTCGCAGGCGATATAGTATTGTGTACAAAGGCCGTAAGGAACGAAGGCACCTCATATCACTATCAGAAACCATCCAGATACTCGTATCCGGATAGAGTACTCTTGAAAAAGATCGAAGAAGTGCTGAAAAAAGAGAAGATGCGATATCATAAGGGACCGACGATTACGATTGATGCCCCTTATCGATTCACAGTCAGAGAGGCTTTGCGGTTACGGAAAGAAGGGGTACTGACCTCCGAAATGGAAGCTGCTGCCATCTTCGCCGTAGCCAAATTCAGACAAATAAGTGCCGCCTCTCTATTCCTCATATCAGACTTGGCAACGGAGGACTTCGAGTGGAACCCGCAATTCGATTCAACAGAAGTCTTAAGCGGCTATGAAAGGCTCTTCAAAGTCTGCACAGAAACACTGGCAAGATAATGGAAGAACCATCTAAACGGGTCGCTTGATCCCTGACCGCTGACTCATTTCTCATCTCTACGCAACGGTACTTCTACTTTCATGAAGTCCTCAGCCACACAAGTATTGGGGAATATCTTCTTTGCTTGTTCCAGTAGCATCTTCAGGTCTTCATACCTAGCACTGATATGAGTCAATACTAAGAGTCTAGCCTCAGCTTTCCTCGCAACTTCAGCAGCCTGACTGACGGTTGAATGCTGATCCTCAATAGCTCTCTCGACCAGATTGTCAGCGAAAGTCGATTCGTGAATTAAGAGGTCAGCACCCTCAGCAAACTTGGCAATCTTATCAGATGGGCTCGTGTCCCCTGTGTAGACGATCTTCCTGCCTCGCCGAGGAGGATCCATCACATCCCGGGGCCCAGCTCTTCGACCATCTGGGAGCTCAACCTCGTAGCCGTGCTGAAGTCTTGACCAAAGAGGCCCCTCGGGAACACCCAGCGAGATGGCGCGTTCAGGGTGGAACCTTCCAGGTCTAGCTTTCTCGACCAAAGCGTACGCCAAAGCTGGAACAGAATGGTTTACCCAAACAACATGAATTTGGTATTCTTCCTCGTCCATGACAAGGCCTTCGTCTTCTATCTCGTAAACCAGAACTTGAAAGGTGAGGCTAAAACGGACCGTTCGGATAATCGCCTCCACGAAGGCTTTAATCCCGAGCGGACCAAAGACTTCGAGCGGTTTGTCCCTGCCAAGAAGAGACATCGTTTGAAGGATCCCAGGTAACCCTAGAACATGATCTCCATGCATATGCGTTACAAGAAACTTGGTCTTGCGGTTGAAACCGATCTTAGCCCTGATCATCTGTCTCTGAGTTCCCTCGCCGCAGTCGAAGAGGATGAGTTCGCCCTTCCTCTTCACGGCGATAGCTGGCAAGGAACGATTAGGAGTTGGAATGCTTGCGGCTGTTCCTAAGAAGATTATTTGGAGGCTCATCTAGTCCCTCTGTAAGACAGCGATCTCCCTTGTTAACCTTCTGTGCACATATACAAAGTGAGACTCCAAATGTTTAAACCCTAGTCTCTCACCTAACTCTCCGATCGCAATGTCGCTGGGTGCACCTAGACAGATCTTTCTCTCCTTTCTGATCCTGTCGATCACATCGGATAGAGCGGCCTCAATCAGGTCAAAAGGTCTCAATCCAAGCGTGGTTGCTGAAATTCCGTAAGGTGGATCGGTTACGACGCAGTCCACACTTGAATCTAGAAGCGGCAAAGCACGAGCATCCGCAACCGCCATTCCTTCTGGTTTCACCCCGTAGTGCGATAGATTTCGCATGCTTCCTTCCACCATATGCCGGTCTGCGTCGAAGCCCAGGACCCGACATCCGATCAAGCCAGCTTCAACTAGGAAGCTGCCAGTACCGCAAAAGGGATCCAGCACCAGTTCACCTTTCTTAGGCTGCGCTAGGTTAACCATGCACCTCGCAAGCTTAGCTGGCATGGCTGTTGGGTGGAAGAAAGCTCTCCTTGTTGGGCTTCTCTCGGTGAAAGGTTTCGGTCTGATCTCAGCAACCCGCAACCCAAAGATGAAACTGTTTTTGGCTAGTATGCCGATGAAAGCCTTTTGGGGATTCTTCAGATCTACCCTGGCGTTTCCAATTGTTCTAAGGATTATCTCTCCGATCTTCTGTTCCAGCTTCCACCTACCGATTTGTGGGGCGCTCGCCATCACCCTTTTGACGCGGACCACAAAGCTCTCGCCCTCTTTCACTACCGAAGCTAGATCAGATACCTCGAGATTCTTCACCACCTCATCCAGTTCGGCTCGACAGTTGAAGAGCTCCCAGCCGCATATTCTGGTCATGGATGCCCTTGACCGGATCGGTTCGACACATTCATGGCTCGATTCGATCCTCAAAACTTGCGCTGCCCTTTCCAAGACTTGATAGCTGTGCCCTTCGGCTTCAAGGATCGACTGTACTTCGGCGAAGGGGAGGGTTGGATTCTCACCTGAAAGTAAAAAGAAAAACTTGGCCAGTTTTGTCTTCCTCACTAGTAATTTTCGCTTAGCTATTTGGCACCTTTCTTATACTCGTCCATGAGTTCCTGAGCCCTATCTAACCTTATCTTCTTCTCCTCAACCATACGCTCAACGATCAAGTCTATTAGTTCTTCCGTAGCGCCGACGGTTATGGCCAGATTTCTCGCGTGTAGCCTCATATGTCCTCTTTGTATGCCCTCGTGAGCAAGCGCTCTTAAGGCTGCAAGGTTTTGAGCTAAACCAACAGCTGCCAAGACTTCACCGAGCTCCCTAGCAGATTTTACACCCAGAATCTTCAAGGCTATCTTAGCTATCGGATGAACTTTCGTAGCTCCGCCGATGATTCCAATAGCCATCGGCAGCTCAATAGACCCGACAAGGTCTCCATCTTGGTTTTTCTCCCAGACGGTCAGGGGCATGTATCGACCCGACCTTGCGGCGTAAGCGTGAGCCCCTGCTTCAACGGCCCGATGATCATTGCATGTGGCTATGACCACTGCCGTTATGCCGTTGAGTATTCCTTTATTGTGGGTTGCAGCCCTATAGGGGTCCGCGGATGCGAAGGCATAAGCCTCTAAGATGCCGTCTACGACTTCGTCGCCGCCAACAGCCTCCTTCGCGACCACGGTCCAGGCTCTGGCTAGACGCTTCGTTGCTAGATTCGAGACTATTCTCAAGTAAACTCTGCCGCCGGTAATCCGCTCGATCATAGGCGCCACAGCCTCAGCCATCGTATCCACAGTGTTTGCACCCATCGCGTCCCTACAGTCCACGAGGAGCTCCGTGATGACCATTGGCCCCGTGCTAGCCTCGATCACCTTGACCTCTATGTCTTTCGCTCCTCCACCAGCCGAGACGAGCATCGGATCCTGCTCATTAGCCTTCTTCAAGATGTCGTCCTTTGCCTCAAGGACTGCAATTCTAGCCATATGTGGATTTCGAATTCCGACCGCCTGAACTTGCCCAATCATGATTGAGTCCGTGCTGCTTGCGTGGAAGCCCCCCTTTGCTCTGGCCATCTTTGCAGCATAGCTCGCAGCTGCAACGACGGACGGTTCCTCTATAGCCATTGGAATTAGATAGTCCTTGCCATTGATTAGGAAGTTCACAGCTAATCCTAAGGGAATGGGGATAGCCCCGATGACGTTTTCAATCATACGGTCAGCCAAATCCAGCTTTAATGAGCCGGTGGACACCAGCAATTCAGCCTCCTCTTCTGTCAAATCACCAAATTCCTTTACGATCTGGAGTCTCTCCTTCAGGCTTAGCTTATAGAACCCGGAGATTTCAGATGTTCTCATCTTTCCTTCCTCTTGTGAGAATTGATAATTCTCTCTATTCACATATGAATCTAACGAGCTTATCAGAGATTCTTTGCAATATATTTTTAACTTTGCCGTCTATACATCTGGAAGGTGTAATCAATGGAGATCTACGTCTACATTTTCATCGAGGTTGAGAAAGGAGAACCATGGCAGATCGCCTCTGAAGTCTCAAAGATCCAAGGTGTGAAAACTGCCCATGTTGTTACGGGTTACTACGACATAATCGTGTTCGCTGAACTTTCTAGCTTAGAGTCCCTCAAGGACACTATTGTGAAAATTCATGGGATAAGTGGAGTTGAGCGTACCCAAACAGCAGTCTGTATACCGTAGAACAGTTGAAAGGAGTTTCAGACTGGCTTTTCTACTCAAAACATAAATGTAGTGAAGGGGAGGAAACTAGCTTCTGCTCAACGTCTCCTCGTCACATTGAATATCCGCGTTTGGTAACACCGCAATCTTCGGCTCATGGTCAAAGCTCGACTTTATCTCTTCAATGGCCTCTATCCAGGTCTTCACCCAAATCATTTCGGATTGAGCGATTGGCAGCAAGGGATCTGGAGTCTTGTACTCTGAAAAGACTATTAGTTTTCTGAACTTGATTTCTCCTCGTAGAGTACCGCCGGGTGCAACTTGCCTCTTGCCGAATTTGCCGTATAAGTAGTGGGTGACTTGCCCCTCTGGTGCTTGAGCAATTATGACCATAACGGCGTCTTTCCTCATCCTATGCTCCCAGTTTGATAATGCCAATGTGGCTTCGTTTGCCTTGGCGTAAGTATTTGCCACAATAACATCAACATCTTCTGGCACATTTTGTGTCAAGTAATGGTTCCTTGCTTGCCGAACAGCCTGCAAAAATTCCTCTTGCAGATCCCCAGCGAAGACTGTAGTACTTTCTCCAACCCCATTAACCAGAACGTCTATCTTCATGTCCATACCTGCAATCCTACCAGCCTCGTCTATATCGGCTCTTGCGATATTATCTTTAAAGAATCCCCAGTAAGAATCCATAGGTGGGCTTTGTTTGTGCACAATCACGTGGTTGTGATAGACCATGTCGAACGATGAGATTCCTGGCAATATTATCTTTGCACCGCCGCCATAGCCCGTCGTAGGGTGGGGAACAACTACGCCGATACCTATTTTCAAATCGCACGAGTTATACTCGGCATTGACCTCTACGGGCGTACCTCTCTTTGTTTCTCCGACCTTCTCACAGTTTGAAAGGGGACTGTGATTGTAAACCGGATACGTTTCGACGTACTCTTCGCCAATCTTCTTGGCGAAGTCGTACCTATACCACGCGCCGTGTAGTCCTCCACCAATTATGAACCTAATCTGGTCATCAGAGACGCCCGAGCTCCTTAATTCTTGTAATACGTGAGGAATAATTTCGTGAGCCCTCGTCGGTCTTGTCATGTCGTCAACCACTATGGCAACTTCTTTCCGGCCTCGTGCAAGCTTTGCTAATGGCTGTGTCCCAATCGGTTCTCTTAAGGCTCTTTTGATTTCTTTATCGGTTACTCTTGGTTTTTGATAGCCTTCCATAGGTAAGAAACTGACATTCCACCTTTCTGGGAATTCCAGCTTAAGCTTCTTCTGCCCAAACCAAGCTAGAGTTGGGACTTCAGATCTTTTGGTGTTCAACTTACAGTTGGTATGAAAAATACGTGATATAAGCTTTTGCTATTACGCTTTGAGCTAATATCGCTTAGTTCATTCAACTCGTCAAGTGAAGGTCTCTATTTTGGTGTGACTGAGCTGCGGCGACTTTACCCTCTTTTTTGATCTGTTACTCAATCTTCACTTTGGTAGTAGATTCTCTGCCATTCCCTTCTGATTTGGGTATGGTGATTTCCAGCAAACCGTTCTTGTATCTGGCAGATGTCTTCTCGGCGTCGATATTCTTTGTTGGCAGGTCCATCACCTTATGGAATTTTCCAGCCTTGACTTTGACTTTCGCATTTGTGATGTTCAACTCTATGTTTTCTTTGTCCTCGCCGGGTAGTTCGATGTAAATCTTGATCGCATCGTTTTCGTCGAAGAGATCTGTTAATGGTTCGCGAGCCTCTTCAATTTCCGTCCCAGGAGTATTGAATGGTCTCTCTGGTAATAGCGGCCTCCTGAGTGGCCGGTGTGGATCGAATGGTTCTACAGGCTCAAAGGGTTCAAGCGGTCGGTCGGCTTCAAAGCGTCCGTAGGCTATGTAACCCTTGACGCCCGGTTCCTCGATCTTCTTGAAATTCCACTTGCCTTTGAGTTTTCCACTCTTTATCGCCTTTTCAATCTCCTCCATTTCCGCTTCCAATTCCTTGAAGTGTTCTTCCATATCGAAATCGAAAAATGGTGTCATTTTCAATTCCTCACCTCCTCACAATCTTTCCAACTCTTCTAACGCTTCCATCAAGCGTCTCAAGGCGAGACTCATCATCAACTCCAATCGTCCGAACTCTGAGCAGCGGTATCTTCCCTTCTCAACCTTTTCTAAGATCCCTCCTTCGCAGAGTTTTCTCGTATTCTCCCAGACGATCTTGGGATTCAAATCTAGTTCACGCATGAACTCCGCGAAGCTCATGGCGTGATCCCTTTCTTCCATTAGCCGTTTTATCATCCTCAGACGAGTCTCGTGGGATAATGCATCGAAGATCTTTGAAAGACTGTCAAAGCTAGTTTCCAGGGCTTCCAATTCACGTTCTAAATGATCTCTCGGCCAGTCCTCTAGGTCGAGAGGGACCTCAAAGACTACTTCGCCATCCTTCACTATCTGGAGTCTAAGAGTCATTCGCCTCGCCTATTACTTTTCGGTAATATTTATTACTAAAAGGTAATATATAAGCATTACTCAACAGAGCAAAAATACCACAAAAAAATCTTAACCGAAGGTCAACGCATCCCCCAATATCAACTGAAGAGACAAGATGAACGGATCATTCTGCGACTACAGCAAACTATTAGTAGGTGAATGAATGTCAGTTTCAACAAGTTTTGACAAAGCAATTGAGAGGTGGCCGAAGTGAAAATTGAAGAGAGACAAGTTAGTGGATTCAGGGCAAAGATGGTATCCCTGAATAATACTGTAATCGGGATAGCGACCGATATAGGGCCGAGAATAATCTATGTTGCCAGCAGAGAAAGACCAGATTTCAATCTGTTCGGAGTGCTACCTGAGGCAGGTACAGCGACGCCAGAGGGCTTCTGGAGGATATACGGCGGCCACAGATTATGGAGTTCCCCCGAGGCAAGGCCCCGCTCCTATTCAATGGATGACAAGCCAGTAAAGATAGATGTCGCAGAAGACATCATAACCATACACGGCAATCCGGAGGTTGAAAATTCAATTCAAAAGGAAATAGCAATAGAACCTTTCTCAGAAAATGGCATTCAGGTCATTCATTCGATCAAGAACATAGGGAGATGGCCGACACAATTAGCCTGTTGGCCTCTTTCAGTAATGAGACAGAACGGGTTTGCCATCATGCCTCTAAAACCATCGAAGGTGGACGATGAAGGGCTCCTCCCAGACAGACATATATCATTCTGGCCATTTACCGATCTTTCAGATGAAAGATTAACATTTGGTGGTGAATACATATTTGTGAGGCAAAACCCAAAAATCAAGAACCCTCTCAAAATAGGGACCATGCCAAACCCAGCATGGGCAGCATACTGGGTTGATGGAATGGCGTTCGTCAAACAGTTTTCTCGAGAAGAGGAAGAATATCCAGATTTTGGCTGCGGTGTGGAAGTATATACGAATGCGGATATGTTGGAACTCGAGACGGTAGGTCCCTTAAGAACAGTGGATCCCTCCGAGCGTATTAGCCATACTGAGGTATGGAAGATATTTGTTGTCGAGAAGTTGAGTCCTACCGGGGATAGTGTTAGGAAGAACCTAGAGGTTCTGCTCAGCGAGTAAATGTGGTTCTGTCCACGGTTGGGATTCCGCACAAATATCTGCATTTGCTGAGATGGGTGAGCGTGAATAATCTAAAACTTGTAGAATCGGAGTAGTCTGCTCACTAAGTCGCTCCGGGAAATAAGCAGCGCACTCTTGAGACTTCTAAGGGAAGAATTGGTCTACAAGCCTCCTTTCTGGGAACCCTAGTTCGCGATGAATCAATTTTTCTTGAGACGTTAGAGTCAGTACAAGGAGATAGAGAACAGGATCAAAATGGCCTATAATCTAGGGATGGACGCTGTCAATCTGGGAAGCATCGACACAAACGCAAGCTTTAGGAGGGACGGATTGACGAAGATGGTTCAAATCGCTATGCTGGAGGATTCCCTTGTGAGCCTTGAACAGTTGGAAGAGCGAGAACTTGGTTTTTCTGTGGTTCACGGTTGTGAGAAAGCTGCCAATGACCTAAACCACTTGGTAGATAAGTTCGGAGAAGACATCGTCCTAGCAGGCAATATGGATGTAGTCTTCCTTTCCAGCGCAAGCCCGCAAGAGGTATGCCGGGAAACCGAAGAGATGCTCAAGATGGGCAGCTCAAGGGGAGAGTTCATAGCTGCCTGTAATACCAGCCCATTAGACTACATCTCTGAAGAGAATTACTTATCGACGATTGAGACTACCAAATCTTTTGATCCATCCAAGTACCGCAGAAGTTAATAGGAGAACGCTTCGAAGGCTTGAATCTTCCGAAGTAAAATCGTTGCTTTTCGTTTGGGATTAGTCAGCGAAGATCTTCGAAAGTTTCTGGATGCTCTGTTCTACTTTCTCCTCGGACTCCACAATTATTATGCCTTGGTATTCTATCCGTTTTAGGGATTTGGCAACTTTCGTCCACTCTATGTTGCCTTCTCCGATTCCTAGATGAGAGTCAAAGTTGCCCTTGTTATCGCTCGCGTGCACGTGAACCAGTCTCTCAGAGAATCTCTCGATAAAATCATGAATCTGACCGTTCACGTTAGCGTGTCCAATATCAAGCGTCAAACCTAGATCTGCATCACCCAGGTCTTCATAAAAGCGAGTAAAGTCATTCACACTCTTCAAAATGAAGGGAAATGGTTCCGGAGTATTCTCGATGGTAATCTTCAAGCCGTTTCTATTCGCCTCATCAAGTAGCTCACGGATCGATCTTAGGTTCAGCTTCCAATCCTCTCCTGGGTAAAAGTGGCTGACACCTGTCTTTAGCCCAGGATGGAAAACCCAGAATGCGGCGCCGAGCTGGCTTGCCAGTCTCATTGACCGCTTCAGCCGTTTCAATACCACTCGTCTGAAAGAATAAACCGGAGAAGCTATATTCACATCTGCGAATGGGGCATGAACCGTTAAGCCGAGCCTGCGACTCTTAGAGATCTCTCTTATGATCTTTACGCGCCTGCCATTCAAGGCGTGGTGCGACTCATCCAGAACCTCAATGTTGAATACTTCTGCCTTTCTGAGCTGTTCAGTCATGTAGGAGAACGGATAACCCAAGCAGTAAAGCATCGACAATCCGACCTTCATTCCCGACATTTCAGACATCGCCACCAACAAAAGGCTAGGCGGTTCTAGGAGTCAACCAATCGATAAGTTCTTTGGGGTTCTCAAAGAAGATCCGCACCATTATCGGTCCCAGCGGAGATTCCTTCTCCGGCTGTGAGAAGGATATGTGCCCGACAAAGGCAGCCTGCTTATTCAAGTAAAAGGTGATTGTCTTCTCCGTTAGACCCTTGAACATGATGCGTCGAGCAGCGTCCAAGATCCTTTCTCTTCTAAGAAGGTCGTGAAACTTCTCAAGCGCGCCCATTCCCTCAGACTTTCCGACCAAGAACGTTCTATCCCACTCGTGCTTGGTTTCGAGTTCTAGGTCTCCGATCACTTTGCTCACGGCTGTTCTCACCTTCTCAGGATCTTCTGTCGGGTTCACTTCGACCTGAACCTCAACAACAACATCGTTCGTCTTTGAGCAACCTCCATAAGATCTTGTTCAGCTCGTTGATGAGATAACTCTTGCTTTCCTCGTTCACAACCATGTAATCGGCTGTTGCGATCACCTCTCCCAGACCGACGCTCAGCTCTCTCTTGTCGCGCGCGATGAAAGTCTCCCAATCCTTCGGATCATCAGTTCTTCCTCTAGCCAGAAGCCGCTTGAATCTAGTGTTGGGCGAGGCGTGAACAGCGATCACCCTGAAATTTTGGAATACCTTTCTAAACTCTTCCAGCTCATGGGAGCTTCTTATGCCGTCAACCAAGACGACATCCGAGTTTGCAGCTTTGATCTTTGGTATGCATCTGCGGGCTAGAACCGCCGGTCCATCTTCAGCTCTGATTTGAAGCATAACTTTGCCAATGTTTTCAGGGGTGGGCTCCATGTTCCTCTTTCTTGTTTCCTCTCTCACTTCGTCGCCCATAACGATCACTGGATACCCTTTCTTTCGGAATACCTTTTCAGCCGTGGCTTTTCCGGCTCCTGGCATACCCGCTATACCAATAACCGTCTTCTTGTTCAAGATTTTTCACTCAGTACTTCCCAATAGTGGCGAGGCGGATCGAGTTCATCCATTTTCACCTTCTTGTTTTCAATCTTTGCCAAGATATTCCTATTTGCATAATCCTTTATCGGATTTTTCTGCTGTTTCGGAATCGAAAGAGCCACGGTATCAAAACGACTGAGATCTAGGTCTTCGGTTTCCATTTGAGTCCTTCTTCCAGCATGAGCAGGTAGTTCTCTGGCGGAACATAGTTTGTGACGGTGTTTCCTGAACCGAGAGCATATCTTCCTCCGGGCATACATCTCTCTAAGATGCTTCTCACGTACTTCCGCAACGAGCGTTTATCGTAGCGTACCAGTTTGTCTACGTCTACTCCCCCAAGAGGGATGACCCTTTCTCCGTACCTCTCCTTGAAATCCCAGACAGGCATAATCACGTCTTGGAAGGCATGGAAGGCATCTATCTTCACGTCTTCGATAAGGTCTTCCATCACTTGAGATACGTTGCCACAACAGTGGTACCAATACATTTTCCCGTGTTGATGAGCCAACGAGGCGTACCTCTTAAACCAAGGAAACACGATTTTTCTCAGCATTTCGGGTTTTATCATCGTGCCCTTTTTGTATCCCAGATCATCCGCGTGGAATATGACCCCTACGAAATCTAGTGGGGCTACCTCCTCGTATCCGTCGTAGACTATTTGTCCCCAGCGATCGAAGACCGCCTTCACCAGTTCCGGTTCAAGGTAGAGGTTGCGAAACAAGCATTCCCAACCCATGAGGCGTTCCCCTATCATCTCGTAGAGAGTTGAGCCGACCGTTATCTTCATCCCCGGTGGCAGATTCTCACAGATGAAACTGAAGAAATCCTCAACGTCAAGTCTTACTCGTTCCCATGGAAAAGCCTCAAAGTCCTCCCAAGATGCGATTATTCCCACTTTCTCCTCGACCCATTCCCTCTTTCCCCTTGAAAGTTGAGCTGTGTCATCAGTGACCCTTGCCTTCGCAGGGATCGGAGCCAGAGGAAGCCAAGCTGGGACGTAATCATATCCCATACAGTAGTAGAAATTTATGAAACTCTTGAAATACGGCTCTTCCTCCTTGGTTAATGCCTGTACGTCATTGCCTTCCCTAAATCTCTTCTCTTTCTCATCCGTTATATGAGAGATTGAGGGAAACTTCTGGCTCATCAACTTCTCGGCTAGGTAGCTCATCATCTCAGAGTCGATGCCGAGCTCCGCAAAATGAACTCTGCCAGGCGTTTCCTTTCCCAATAACACTTCTATGAAGGCTTCAAAGTCGGGTGAAGGCTTCCTGAGAGGGAACAAACTCACGGTTTTGCCCTCCTTTTCTTTTCCTGTGAAGTTGCCCATATATTTGGGTTCTCATTATTTAAATCCGAACCCTATCCTTTCTTTGTGAAACATTTTATACTACTGTCGTCTATGATCTACATCTTGCTTACTGGTCGTAAGGGTGACATAACTTGGAGATGATCAGAAGTTTTATCGCGTTCGATATAGATGATGAACAAGTCCTTAGAAACTTGTCCAAGGCTCAAGAGGCGCTTGTCGCAACAGGTGCGGATCTGAAGATTGTGCAGCCCGAAAACATTCACATAACGTTGAGGTTCTTGGGAGATATTCCTGCAAACATGGTTGATGCGATACATGAAGAGATGAAGAAGGTCACTTTTACACCGTTCGATGTGAAGATCAGACGCCTAGGTGTATTCCCCAATGTGCGAAATATAAGGGTTGTATGGACAGGCATCGAGGAGGGTGCGGAACATTTGAAGAATATCAACAATCAACTCGAATCTAACCTTCGAAATCTAGGTTTCAAACCTGATCCGAGAGGGTTCAGTCCACATCTCACGATTGCAAGGGTCAGAACTGCTCGAAACAAGAATGAGCTCATCAAAACTATTGAGCAAATGGCGGAGTACGAATTTGGGGTGATCAAGGCCAGATGTCTAAGGCTCAACAGGAGCGTCTTGACACCGAAAGGACCAATATACTCAGTTCTGAAAGAGGTTTGCCGCTAGATTCTGCTGTGAAAATCACGAGGTCTGTAGATGATGAAATCAGAATATTGATAGAAGGTGAAGACAGAACTGAAGTTTCTGGATGCTACTTCCTTCATACGCAGTTGCCCAAGAACAGATTCGCTCAGACTTTTGTTCGGCCATGCCGCTGATGAAACCTTCTGCAGTACACGTGGAAGCTCCCAAGCCGTAGACTATACCGAATGTGTAGACGCCAAGCAGTCGTTTGCCCGTCATAAATCTAAAGCGAGTTCCAAACGGAAAAAACAATATCCCATGGGCTAGAAATTCACTGTTCTCAGCATCGGACATAAGCCGAGAGTTACATTTTCTCGCCGTTTAAGAGCCGAGTTGCGAAAGACAAAGCAAAATAGAATATAGTAAGAGGAGGAATTAAGGCCGTCGATTAGATTCTATATAGAGTATACCATATGATCGAGAAAACGGAAGGTGGAATTACCGGATAGCCGAAAAAGCGAGGTTCACGTTATAAGCCTTAATGTTTTGGGCGTGAAATTATGCCAAGGTTCGTTCTGGTGAAAGGGTTCAATTTTAGTATGAAACGGCGGGAAAAACCTGAAGGGTGCATAGGAGGAAACTCTATATATGCTCATCTCTCAACATAAAACGGGAGTAAAATGGCAAAGTTAGCCATAAGGGGAGGAGACCCTCTTAGGAAAAAACCTTGGCCAACTTGGCCGGTTGCAGAAAAAAGAGACGCTGAGGTTGTGGCAAACGTGGTGCTCAGTGGTGAATGGGGACGATTAGGCTTTGAAATGAGCGGCAAAAAAAGCTTAGCGTCGGAGTTTGAGCGTAGGTTCGCCGAGTATCAGGGTGCTAAGTATGCTCTTATGATCAATGGAGGCGGAGAACAAGCGCTAGAGATTTCATTTCGAGCTCTCGGCGTTGGAACTGGTGACGAGGTGATACTCCCAGCTCTCGGTTGGGTGGCTGATGTCGCATCCATTCTGATGAGCGGGGGTATCCCCATCTTCGTTGATGTTGACCTAGATACAGGTAACATCGAGCCCGACCTCATCGAGGCTGCGATTACCAACGAGACAAGAGCTATTTTGCCCGTCCACACTGGCGGCAGGCCATGTGAAATGAATAAGATCATGGATATCGCTAAACGGCACGATCTCTTCGTCATTGAAGATGCGGCGCATGGCCACGGCGCTAAGTACAAGAATAGAGGGCTGGGAACGATAGGTGACATGGGCGGTTTTAGCCTCCAATCGAGCAAGCCCCTAACTTGCGGCGAGGGTGGTATCGTTCTGACGAATGACATAGAGCTGTGGAGGACAGCGTGCGAGTTGCATGACCCATGGGCTGGACCAGCTTTTTCTTGGCTTAGTGAAACATTCTTAAAGAAAGAACCTGAAGGGTTTAGGCGCCTTTCCTCAACCCGTCGAGTGACAGAGCTTCAAGCTGCCTTAGCCTTGTCGCAGCTCGATAGGCTTGAAGAATGGACGCAGAAACGTGCCGAAAACGGGGAGTACCTCAATGAAGAACTATCGAAAATAGAGGGCGTGAAAACGCCTCGGAAAGACCAAAACATCACAAGGAGGTCCTACTATTACTATAGATTTCGCTACCTAGGTTTTGATGGATTACCCCGCAACCGCTTCATTGAATGTATGAATGCTGAGGGCATACCCTGCGGAATCGGGGACGATGTGCGACCGCTATATGAGCTCCCAATTTTGACGAACCCCGAGGTAGGCCTGACTAAGGTTTACCCCATCGATAAGCGCTTCTACGGTAAGACCATAGACTACAGAAAGGTGAAATGTCGAAACGCAGAACGGCTCTCTAAAAAAGAGTCCATCTGGATATCTCAAAGATTGCTCCTTGGCGAGAAAGAGGATATAGACGACATCGTTGCAGCGATCTGGAAGATCAAACAGAACGCTAAGGAAGCGATGGATTAGTACCAAACGGGCAATATATCTCTGGTACTTTTTTCTCGTGGTCCATTCTGCAGTGACAGGTTCAACGCCCACTTTTATTCTACCCAATACTCATAGATTTTGCTAGCTTGATCTCTATTAGCGAGCCTACAGCTTGAGTCTGGGAAAGAAGAGCTTTAGCGATTGCCATGCAAGCTACTAGAGGCTTCGAGGAGCTGACTTTCCAGGCGCACCCCACGAACCCGTAAAAAGAGAGTAGATGAAGGCCAAATAGAGCTGATAATAGGATTAGCCAATGATGAGATAGGCTACGTAACACCTCGATGTGAATGGGATCAGAAGTCTCCCTGGGTCCTAGGTCAGCCTAACCCTCCCTATGAGGAAAGAGAAGTAGGTGGATGGACGAGACAATCCATCCACTTGGAGCTAGTCCTGAGAGCACGCGGTCAACTAGTTTATAGGCCAGTCCGTGAAGAGTTTTTTATTTTCTCTTTCCTCAGAAATCGCCCTATTTCTGAAGAAGAATCCCAAAAGGCACAAGAACTCTTTGACTGCACAAATCAGACTGGTCATCGTAAACTTTTAACTGATAGAGTTCAGTTTCTTATAGCTGGAGTCTGAGAGTTAACGTACAAAGTTGGGCTGTGAGAGTGGAGTTGGGAATATAGATGAGCCGAAGAAACGATGTGGAGAAGATTGATCCGATATGCAGAGAGGCTTTAAGGAAGGCCATACCAAGCGATGAGGAAAAACGAGAAACAATCCTTTTCTCTGCAAGTCTAATAGAAAAAGTTCGTAAGGAACTGCATGAATCTGGTATCGAAGCCGAGGTTCAGGTTCAAGGGTCAATTGCTAAAGATACCTGGCTTGCCGGCGAGAAGGATATTGACATGTTTATGCTGCTCCCGAAGACATCTACTAGGGAAGATTTTCCAAAGGTTTTGAATGCTGTTAAGAGGGTGGCTCGAGAAAACTGGCTCGAGGCGTATGCTGAGCATCCTTACGTAGAAGCAAAAATAGACGGATACACGATTGACTTTGTACCTTCTTTCAAGATTGAGAAAGCGGAAGACGCGAAGTCTTCAGTTGACAGGACCCCACTTCATACGCAATACGTGCAGATGCATCTCGATGAGAAGATCAAGAATGAGGTCAGACTTCTCAAGCGGTTCATGCATGGAACGGGCACGTATGGAGCTGAAATAAAGGTTGGCGGCTTCAGCGGATACCTATGTGAGGCCCTGATACTCTATTATGGTTCTTTCTACGAAACCTTAATGGCGGCTTCAATGTGGCGCAGAAAAGAGGTCGTCGACATAAAGGGATACTATAAAGGCACAGAAGATGAGGCTAGAAAGATATTTCAGGATAACCTGATAGTCGTCGATCCCGTGGACAGAGGACGAAACATTGCCTCAGCCGTAAGGGAGACCAAACTCAACGAATTCATCGCGGCGGCAAGAGGCTTTCTAGAGAGTCCAGACCTAAAGTTCTTCTATCCAAGCGATATCGGTCCATTGTCCATAAAAGAATTACTCAGAACAATGAGCCGAAGAGGCTCAACGCTCGTCTTCCTGAGATTCGGCACGACCAAAAGTGTACCAGACATCCTTTGGGGACAGATCTACAAGTCTCTGAAAGCCCTAAAAAATCTGATAGAACGGCATGATTTTGCCGTCATCCGCTACAGCGTTTGGAGCGACGAGGAAGCTACTAACATTTTCCTGTTCGAATTAGATTCCCGATTCTTACCAGCGGTGAAGAGACATCTAGGCCCACCTTTGGAAAAGAAGGAGGACTGCGAAAAATTCCTGAGTAAACATCTCAAGGCAGAGGAGAGGATGTCGGGCCCGTATATGGAAGGGAACCGCTGGATCATTGAGACTAAGAGAACCCATACAGACGTTGTCTCTCTTCTAAAGGATGAATTAAGGGACCGTGGGGAAAAACTTGGCATCGCTAGCCTGGTCTCTGAAGCTCTGACACATCGGTTCGAGATTGTAGTGAATCATGAAATAGCGGACTTTTACCAGTTCAATCGTGAATTTGCAAGATTTCTAACGGAATATTTGGACGGGAGACCAAGATGGCTTCGATAGACGAAATCCAGGCCAATATGGTATGTAAGCGTCCACCTCGAAATCTATGACATTTGAGTTGGATGCCAGAAAATGGCCGAATTAGTCCGCTTAGATGGGCTTAGAGAAGGAAGATACGGCAAGATAATATGTTACCCCAAATATACTTCGGACGAACTTGATAAAAGACTCGAAGAAATGAGATCTCTCAGGATCACCGCCATAGAATTTGCCGGCGAAAGCAAGATCTTTGATCTGCCAATCCAAGGAAAGGGTTGCGTCAGCATAGTCGTCCAAGCTTACACAGACTCTTGCAAGGTTGCATTGAAGATTAGAAGAACCGATGCCGATCGGTCTGGAATGACCCACGAAGCCACGATGCTTCAATTGGCGAACTCAGTAAACGTTGGACCTAAGCTGCTAGATCTTACCAGAAACTTCTTGGTTATGGAATTCGTAGATGGATTGCTGCCTCGCAGATGGATCCAGAACCTTGATCAGAACCGCGCCGCTGACAGAATTCGCAGCGTCCTACGAGACCTTATGGAACAATGTTGGAGACTAGATGAGCTCGGGTTAGATCACGGAGAACTGAGCCGTGCATCAAAGCATGCAATGATAAACGCGGAAGATAGACCGTACATCTTGGACTTTGAGACGGCCAGCCTAAACAGACGAGTCTCCAACGTGACTTCCATCTGTCAATACCTATTCCTAAGAAGCGAACTAGCAGAAACAGTGAGAAAGAACCTTAGCAAGGTCAAAGATGAGGACCTAATAGATTCATTGAGAATCTACAAGAGAGACCGTTCAAGGCAAAGATTCGAGGAAATCCTAGAATTATGCAAACTTTGAGCAAAAAGGCTAGATCTCAGTTATCTTGCACTTTAGCTTCTTCATAATCTCATCCACTTTTGGAGGATCAACCTTTAAAGTGTAGAGTCTCTTGGGAGTTCGAAGTTTTAGTTTTACCACTTTTTTCAGCCTCTTTACAGCGCAGTATTCCGCCCTTTCGGAAATTCCGATGAACTCGTCCACGTCGAAGATCTCGGCAGGCAAAGTCTCATCCCCCATGCAAGTGCTTCTAAGCGGTAGGAGCGACCATAGCTGAATTATTTCCTGTTATGCCCCTGCTACTGGGACGAATATGGTTGGGAGCATAAATGTCAATAGGAAGCGGGGGAGACTATCTCAGGTTCTTAGTGCTTCTTGGAAGAGCTTCTTTACAGCGCTGAGTCGAGCTTTCTGCGCCAGTATGTCTTCGGTCACTAGGTCGAGTGCTTCTTCTGGGCACCATTCTATGCACTTCGGTTTGCCGTCACATAGGTCGCATACGAAGACCACTTTTCTATCCGGATGCAACATTATGGCTCCGAAGTCGCATGCCTCGATGCACCAACCGCATCCATTGCATTTATCTTCGTCGACCATGATTCTGCCAGTTTCTTCAGATCTTGTCAAGGCGTCCCTCGGACACGCAGTTACGCATGGCGCATCTTCGCATAGCCTGCAAGTGACAGACAAATTGACGACTGAGTCTAAGCGTACAACTCTTATTCTTGATTTCAAGGGATTGAATGTCTTCTCTTTCTCGTATGAGCATGCATACTCGCAGACTGTGCAACCTACACATTTATCGGGGTCTGCGGCAACAAACTTCTTAGCATGAATTGAGGCCATGCCAATTCCGCCTTTTTTTCGTTTATCGCTCAGATTTGATATTACGATTGTAATAAACCATATATGTCTTTCTCTTTAGCATTTTCCCGGTCTGCTTGACTAGCCTTCTATTGCTTAGTGATCCTTTCCTCCACGATGTACGCCAAGTCTTCTAGCCCTATCTCCTTGAGTTTGTCCAATGTGGGAATTCCTTCTCTCGTCCATCCCCTATGCTCATAGTAGTCATCTAGCATGAAATCCAGTTCTTCTTGTGTAATGTAGCTCCCCTTCGAAACGGTCTCATCTGGAATAGGTGTACTCATCACCTTCGAAGGGAGGTGGTCATCCTTCCGAGTTAAGCCTTCACGGATGTTGAACAATCTACCTAGGTTGTTGATTCTCTGTCCAGTAACCATCATTTCCTTGGATGTAACCTCTATTCCAGTAGCCAGAGTGTAGTACTTCGCCAAGTCGGCGAAGTTTTCGTAGTATACACCCCTCGAGAACTTACAAACCACCAGAGAATCGATCAAAGTGTACAGGTCTTCAATATCGATGACGAGTTTGGACCTTCCTTTCTCAAACTTGAAGCGGTTCACCTTGCCTCCTAAGTCGAGGCCATAAGCGCCGTGGCGGTTGTGGTCAGCACCTCGGAAGGAGACCGCGTAGCCTACGGCTGCGGTCTTGAGGCCGCGGATGTCGTATCCAGTCATCTCGAGGCCCTTAATATGGTTAGCGAGGTTCTCGGCTCCCTTGCCTATCTTCTCGGCAGCTCTCTTGACGCCTTCCGCTAGGATGTCGCCGATGCCTTCGCGCATACCTATTTTCTTAACCATCTCCACTATGACTTCAGCGTTACCGAAGCGGAGGTCGATACCGCCTGTATCCTCTTTGGTTAAGATTCCTCGTTCATAACAGTCCATAGCGAAGCCAACAATATTGCCAGTGGACAGAGAATCAAGACCATAGTAATTGCATAGATCCATAGCCTTGATTATGGCATCTAGACGGTCGACGCCACACTGAGGCCCAAAAGCCCAGAGAGGTTCATACTCAACTCTGGTGCCGGTTCCTTTGTAAGGTCCTTCGGGAACGACAGCAATATGCTCGCAACGCATGGCGCAGGATGAGCAACCAATTATCTTTGCAACGAACCTTTCGTTCAAGTATTCGCCACTGACCCTCTCCGCTCCCTCAAAAGTGGCATTGTTGAAGTTTCTCGTAGGCAAGGCTCCCAGAGAGTTGTGTACGAGGACATTCTGTGGGGTTCCTAGAGTCCTATACTTGGCTGTCGCAGGTCCTTTCATCCTCTCATGGATCATCTTCACGAACTCCAGAAACTCTTGAGGTTTCGCAACGTTTACATCCTTGGTTCCACGGACAGCGATGGCTTTCAAGTTTTTGGAGCCCATCACCGCACCCATACCGGTTCTTCCAGCGGCTCTCGTATGCTCATTTAGTATGCAGGCAACCCTAGCCAGTTTTTCCCCGGCTGGTCCTATCGCTGCGACACGGATATAGTAATCGCCCAGTTCCTCCTTTATTGTGTCCTCTGTTTCTGCAGCTGGCTTTCCCCATAGGTGCTTTGTATCCAGAAGTTGAATACTATCGTCATCGATCCAGATGTAGACGGGTTTCTCGGATTTGCCCTCGAAGATAACGGCGTCGTAGCCAGCTCTCTTCAGCTCAGCGCCAAAGAAGCCGTGGGACTTAGCTTCGCCCACTCCGCCTGTCAGCGGAGACTTGGATACAAAAGCGTGTCCATTGCCACCAGTAGGCGCCATGGTACCGCTCAAGGGTCCGGTTGTAAGTATAAGCGGGTTTTCAGCGCTGAAGGCGTCGACACCAGGCTTGGAGTTGTCGATCAGCAAACGCATCCCAAGTCCAATCCCGCCGATATACTTTTTTGCGTACTCTTCCTTCAAAGGCTCGGTCTTAGATGCTCCACTTGACAAATCAATCCTCAAAATTCGACCGCCATATCCGAACAATGATACATCCTCCTTTAAAGGATGATAGAATGTTAGTGGGAGCCATATTTAAGCATGTCTTAAAGACCGCTGGAGGGATTGGATCCGCTCAGATAAACTTGAGTACACCTCTTTCTCTTGTCAAAATTGGCGTATTGGCCTAGACAGCCCTGGTAATATAGTGCGGTCCAGTATCGGCGGCTGCCGCCTTTTGGAGTTTGTATGTGTGTGCAAAGGTGCTAGAGCCGTCTATTTGGGATTCAGATAGGTTTAGGATAGTGGTTTTTTTATGGGGTTGAGCAATTCGGCTCTCTTCAATGCCATATAGAAAGTAATGAATCGACTTGTCGAATGATATTATTTTTGGGGAATCTGAGTGTCAATTCCTGAAAGCGAGATACAAGTAAAATTATGGTGTTTCTTAACGAATCTAATTGATAGGAAGGTTAGCTTTGATGGTATTGAGTTTACTGAGGTTAAGGTTAAAAAGCCTAACATAGATGGTTTTCCAGACTTGGTTGTTTATGCTTCTGAGAAGGGTAAGGGACTACAAGGTCTCTTTCGATGAAGACTTTGCTAGACTCATCCTCGAAGAAGTAGGTAAGTTTGAGATTGATGTAGGAAAATGGCTTCCATTTAATTTGGCAAAGATTCAGAGCGATATTCTGGGTAGGGTTTATGAGGATCTGATGCCTGGCAATGAGAGGAACCTGATATTCCTTCCTTAGGTTCACTAACCCATTCTGTAAAAGCCATCGACATAAGCCTAGAAGTCACAGAGACAAAAACTGGAAAACAAAGCTGAACTATCCCAGAATAAAAATAGGCAAAAAACATACCCTTGAAACCCTAATCAACGAAGAAGTCTATTATTTGCGAAGTTTCTGAGAAATGAACGAGAAAAACGGAAACCAATAATTGCTTCGTAAACCTAGATAGCACTATCGCGTATCGTTATTTTTTCAATCAACGGGTCAGGACTTATGCAAAGTTTCTGCATCAAATAGACACCAATAATAACATCTTCCAGTAGATTGTCCATTATAATAAACTCGGGTTCTTTTTCGCTTAGACTTTTAATTCGTAATTCTTTGAACCTGATTTTTTCACCTTTTGACTCTCTCATATCTGCAAGAATTACCCTTTGTTCGCCTTCATAAGTGTTATATCCAATTGACTCAACCGTATCTCCATCAGAAAGCTCTCTTTTTATATAGTTACGGTATGCGCCAGTATCAAATAACGCCTCAATCCTCTTTGTTTTGAAAGTCCCAACGATTTTAACTTCTTCTTTAATCGAACCCAAGGAATCAGAATCTCCAAGTGTAGTCTCTCTTGAATTCCTTTACTTCTCCTGTAATTGCATCCAAACTGAACAATCCTGATCTAGGAAAGTCAACTCCGCCTATCTTCTCGTCATATTCTATGTTGACCTTCCAGATGTCTCCCTCTAGCTTAGCATATGTTATCTTAAAATCTTCTAAATCAAGAGCTGTTTTCAGGTGAAATGCAATCTTCTGTTTGATCACTGCAAAGCTTAGTATTGGTATCTCATTGTATTTTCCGCATTTAGGGCATTTGATAACGATGTTTTTGATAACGGCATCGCTTCCAACACCCTCTATCAACACCTGTCCGCAATCACCACATACTAAATCTGTTTCACCTTGTCCTTTCAATGCAGGGAACAAGCCCTTGATTTCAAAAACGACTCTAGTGTCAGGTTGTGGCGCGGGAATTATTCTAAGAGGTATTCTTAAATGGGACATTGGATTCACAATTTTTAATAATATTCCTTCCAGCAAATATATATTCCTTTGTTGCTTCGTTTGTCTTCTTGTTGTGTGCGTTTTTGTTTCATTATTTCTTTCGTGTTGAGAGAGTATAAGAGAGAGTGAGTTAGCAAGAAAGAGAAGGAACGAGAAAGAAAGAACGCTTGGGGATTAAAATTCAGTATGAGAAACCGTTTCAAGTAGAGACAAGGGATGGTTAGCCACCATCCCTTGTTAGCCACCACCATTAAGGGGTTGGTAGCTCACGTTCAGTTGTCAGATAGCTTAAAGCTTAAATATTCCTATTGAGTTAATAGGATTTGGTGCTATCATGGAAGTGAAAATCGCTCGTCGGTACCAGGTCACTATCCCCCAGGAGGTGCGCGAGAAAATGGATCTTTCCGTGGGAGATGTGGTTGAAGTCCGCTATGAGGAGGGTAGAATCATCATTGAAAAAGTGCTTGAGAGGTGGGAGGATGTGATGATGGATACGGCTGGAGCTTGGAGGAATCACCCAGTATTTGGGAAGATGAAAAACTCTATCGAGGTTGTGAATTGGTTGAGGGGAAAGAAGTGAGGATTGCCCTTGACACAAACGTTATTGTGAGCCACTTGAAAGATGATGAATTTGCTGAGGATACTAGAAGTTTTCTCAAATGGGTTAAGGCAACGAAACAAAGCTTGGTGATTTCAGAGGTTGTGTATGCCGAGTTATATGCGGGGATTGGGCTTAGCGCTGATTTAAGGCTTGAGGAAAGGAGAGTTCAAAGGTTTCTAGCCGCCAACAACATTGAGGTTCGTTTACATGGTAGCCTTGATGTGGCTAAACGCTCGGGAATGATTTATGCTGATTATCTAACCGAAACTGTGACGACTCGTGAAAGAATCTTGCCAGACTTCCTCGTTGGGGCGCATGCTGAAATTTATGGAGAGGTTTTGGCTACGTGGAACCCGAAGGACTTTGTTAAATATTTGAGAAGACCCGTGCTAACCCCCACTCAGATAACCCAGAGATATTCAGTCAAAAGTGAAGGGACATGATAGGGGGAGGAGATTAGCCCAATCAACGTAGAGCTCTAAAAACACATTTACTGGTTTTTGGGCCTGTCCATAAGAAACTCGCTTTCCCTTTGAGGTGATACCAATCTCATCTCTTAGTCTCTGCGTAAACTTGTCATGCCATGCGTCGAACTCATGTCGATTTTGAAGAGAGTCCAAATTTTGAACCATTTGCCAGGCCAAGTTTATGAATTGATCGACGCCGGCTTTCTTGAGAACCCGACGATTGAAGGATTATAAGCCATCATGGCCATCGTGCAAAAGGTCGCTTTTTTCTGTAGCTTCCCCAATAATTCAACTTTCTTAGAAGTTTCTTCGCTCAATCCATTTCCTTCCATATAATACTCAGAACTGGAAATCTATAGTTACCGGTTTTTCTGTTCTTATGACGCGAACCCCAGGTCGCGTAAGATAGCCCAAGCATAAGCAGGTCTTTGATCGTAGACTTGCCTTTTGTAATCCGAAGGGCCATTCAACTTGATGCCTTCCTGAATTAGAGCTACGGCTCTTGCAAGATTTTTTCTACTGATATATTCTTCACCGCTCGGTAAATCTATATAAATCGCTGTTTCAGTAACTCGGCTCACTCGAAACTCTTTACCAGTTTTAGTGAAAGTTATTGGGTTTCTACTGTATTTTTCTCTTACTTGATTCCAACCCAATTCGCTCATAAACTGTCCCACTCAGTTATTATTCATAAAAAGATAGCCTCCTTAGATAAATTTAAGTAGAACCATATTTTCATTGTAAACCTGGCGCTCTAAGCCGCACAGCCGTGCCCTGGTAGTATAGTCCGGTCACAGGGAGGCTATCCTCCTCAATGCTGGAATAGTATAGGCGGCTGTCGCTTTTTGGAGTTTGTATATGTGCGCACAGCGGTAGGGCCCCTCTATTTGGCGCCAAATAGGTGTAAAATAGTTGCGTTACTATGGGGTTAAACAATTCGCAATTGTGCTCTCTTTAAGTGAATGTTTCCTTCTTTGTCTTCAACAAAGGCTACAAAGTCGTTTTCCTTGATTGATAGCTTGTTGAGGATGTCTCTTGGCAGACGTACTTGACCGCCTGAAGTGACCTGGCTAAAGTAAGCTTCACCAGACTTAGTTTCTTCGCCTACTTTCTGTGGCCCAGATGGAGTCATCTGCCAGAGTCCGTCCCTGTCGGGATCATATAGTCTATATCTACCGTTTCCAAGATAAAACAAAAATCTTTGAGCATCTGGGTAATGATGAGCAGAAGAATGATTTACCGAGCAGGCGATAACTTGTGCATTTATGGTAAGTTCATTAACGTTGTCTTTTGCGTAGTTTTTTCGTATATAATCCTTTACATCCCGTGCGGTTACTTCCCCCACTTCTCCTACTGCTTCTTTCACCATTTGCCACACTGGCTTTGAATAACGAGTCATTAAGTCACCTCCTGATTTGTTGTTTCCCTATTTAACTTAGTAAATATAGTAAATTATATATAAGCGTTGCGCTTCTAATTAATTAAGCGTGATAACGTTTGCCCAAAAGACTGACGGATGATCAAATCCTAGAAATAGTAAAGTTAGCCCAAGCTGGAAACTCTATTGCTAATATCTCAAGGAAGCTCGGCCTTAAGAAAACAACAGTCTACTACCACGCTCGAAGTTATTGCCGCAAAATGACTAAGCTCGACTTAGATCTTCTCACCGAATTCGAGAAAGGTTACCTCGTAGGATTTTTCCTTGGTGATGGTAATCTTAACATGGGGCGAAAAACACCACGGTACATCGTTAGATTCTTTCTAGATGCTGAGAGAGATCAGGATATATCTACATACCTATGCCAAGTTCTTCAGAAAGGACGAAAGAAAGTCAGCGTTTTCACAAGAAAAACTAACACGATACTCAAGGTCAGCTCGAAAGAGTTAGTAGATTTCATGCAAAAGTACATCGAGTATGAAAGAAATTGGGACCACAGATTAGAAAAGAGACTAAAGAAAAGCACGGATTGGTCTTCAGAATTACAGTATGGCATTCTTTCGGGCATCATAGATAGCGATGGGCACGTACACGGTCATTTAGGCACAGAAATAAAAACTGCGTCTAGTCTAACGCAACGAAGAATTCTAGATATACTAACAAATCTAAGGATAGATGCGACATCGAAAGTAAAAGATGTAACCGAGAACAGTTTTTCGAAAAGACCGCGTCATGTAATATATATCCCTTCTGCTGAGATGAAAGCTCATCAAAATAGAATACGCTCTGTAAAAGTTAGGCGTTACTTGTGACCTTTTTATTTGTAGAAATGGCGCCCTGGCCGGGATTTGAACCCGGTTCCCGTTATTCGATTCATTAATGTCGGGCGGGCGACAGCCGCCTATACTAGACCGGACTATACTACCAGGGCTGTCGATAGCCAAGGCGCCAAATTCCATAAGCTAGAAATGAAATACTTAAGTTTATCTAATCTAACGATACGAGACGAAAGAAGGGTCACTGTTGAGTTACACTCCGGTAGAGGATGAGTTAAGGTACTACGTTGTTCAACAAATCGAACAAAACTTTAAGCTATTGGGGTTCCATGTGGACATTGAGATAATCGATCGTCGGCGAGAGAAGTTGTTTCCTGTTGATGCGAAAATCACGATGGAAAAAGTCATAGGACTACAATTCAAAAGGCCTGACGTAAAGGCGAATGGCATATACGAGTTTAAGCTAGAGGAAAAACAACATCAGATGCTCCGTTTGTACCCAAGAACTTGGTTTTTCTATGCATTCCCCTTAGCCAAGAATCGTAAAGAACTAATAAATGCACTATGCAGAACACCTTTTGTTGATCCGTGTCGCATATCCTTAATTCGTTTTCAACCCAAAGTAGTAATCGAAGTCCCGCCGATACCGCTTTTCACATTTCCCGGTCCTGGATGCCAAAAATTTTGGCCCTCTCCCATAGCCAGATGCCAGCAATGTCCTGTTCGTAGAAGATGTGTGGGCCAGTACGCCCCATGCATTGTAAGCATTAACGAGATATGTAACGATTCACGTAGGATACGATGGAACGCTTGGCCGCTTTTGAGATGCAAAACTCTTTCATGCAAGTACGGAGCTGACCCCAATATTCTCGATATCGTTGAAAGATTCATTCGAGAAAACATTGATGCTCGCTTCGTATTCATAGCTATAGAAAAAGGATTCAAAAGAGTGGCAATCTTCATAGTTGGGGGCGAGTTCTATAGCCAAGCTTAGACCCGGGTTCAAATCCCGGCCAGGGCGCCATTAATTTTGTTTGACTATTCAAGTTTTGTCGTAAGAAGATTTATATATCGATTTAAGATTTGTTAAACGAAGGAGGCGTCGTTTATGGATTTGGTAACGCTCTCTTCAAAATATCAAATCGTTATACCGCAGGATATTAGAGAAAAAATGGACTTGAAGCCAGGGCAGAAGATCGTTGTCATCGAGAAGGATGGTGTCGTTCATCTAATACCTCAAAGGCCAATAAAGGAAATGAGGGGATTTGTGAAGGGAATAAACACGCATAAGCTTAGAAACGAAGAGGATCGTTTTTGATTCTAATCGATTCGTACGGCTGGATAGAATACTTTGCGGACGGCCCGCTAGCGGAGAACTATGCAACATTCATAGAAAATGCAAATCCCGAAAATACTGTGACTCCAACCATAGTCATATACGAGGTGTATAAGAGGATCAAAAGCATTAAGGGCGAAGAGAAAGCATTAGAAGCCTATGCCCAAATGTCCTGCACAAAAATCGTCGAATTAACAAGCCCTATATCCCTAAAAGCAGCCGACATAAGCATAACCTTAAGTCTGGGAATGGCAGACTCCATCGTCGTAGCCACCGCAAAAACCTACAACGCTGAAACTGTAACAAGCAACGAACACCTGAAAAGCCTAGAGAGAGTCAAATTTATCAGCAAACAAAGTATCACCAGTTAAAATCCGGTCAAGACACCATTCTTCTCGTTTCCGTCTACTTGCCAAAGGCTTGAGCCTATAATTATGCATGCATGGTTCAATCTATACCAAAATGTGGACTTAGGTCAGGGCGCACAAATTGTTTCTGGGCCTATTTTTAGTGAAGATAACAGCTCATCTATACCTCTTAAAGTACGTGTTGACTTCAAAAGTTGATAAGGCTGAGTTTTATGCGTTAAGGAAAATAGAGACGCTCAACGATTTTGCAAAGTTGCATAGGAAATAGGAATCCGCCTTAGAAGGATTGAGAAGAAGAAATTACTTCGTATTTCTATCTTATTAGTCCCGCCATACTTTAACTCGGTCGTAGCTTCCTAATGTTCATAACAGACAAACGTGAGGGGTTGCTAATGGTAAGACTTAAGTGTAACACTGTATCATTGTGTCAGCATGGTCAATATGAAGAGACTTTCAGCTGTTGTTTCAGATGAGGAGTATAGGCGTGTTGAAACGTTGGTGAAGGCTGGTGCAGCAGAAAGTATCGCACAGATGGTCAGAGAAGCCGTGGCCGAGTATGTTAATAAATTGGACGCGGGCAAACTGCTCAACTTACGAACCATTCCATTGGAACAGGCGAGGAAGGATGTGGAAAATTACCTAAAGAGCCATCTTGGAGTAGTTTGGCCTGACGAGATGGCGGAAGAGCTCGGCATAGACTATCGAATCGTTCTCTCCGTAGTGCGAGACCTGACAAGAGAGGGAAAGTTAGAAGAAGAGGCAGAGGTAATTCAGGCATGACTATCCTCTATAGTCAAGGAGACGGGATAGTCGGCGAAAGGATAATTGCTTACGCTCGGCGAATCGAGTTAATGAGAATTCCTATTCCGGGAACACACAGGCACAGAAGCCGCGGAGCCAAGCTCGACGACGCCGAATGCTACGTAGTCAAGCCCGTGCGATGGAAGTCAACAGCCTAAACTCGTCTAACCCTCAGTAGCATCTCCTTCAACCTTTCAATCTTCTCCGATCTCTCTTTCTAAGTCGATATGATCTTTCAAATTCTTCTGCGATTTCTCCTCTCGTTGGGCGCATCCAGTATCCCTAAAGCCTGCTGACATGAGCATGACATTAGATCTGGGAATGGCAGACTCGATCGTATTAGCCACCGGAAGAGCCCACGGCGCTGAAGTTCTAACGAGTGACGAACATCTGGAAAACCCAGGAACGAGTCAAATTTATGAGCAATAGCAATCGCCAAAATCCCGACCAGGGCGGCACGAAAGTTCCACCTCCTTTTTAGAATGAAACTTGAAATGCGCTTCTTCTTGAGGATAATTTTGTCGATCGGCTTCACATGACCTTATAATTTTTTCCATACGTTTTCCATTTCATTCAAGGATTTAAATTCTTCAATCTCCTTCTTTCTTAGGAAGAGGATTGCGGTATGAAGGTTCTTCTGCTCGGTTCGAATGGATTTGTGGGAACTAATCTAACTCTTTATTTGCGAAAGCGGGGCTTCGAGACAATCAACGTTGATGTCTCATCGCCCGCTTCCATTCGTACTGACATCACAAAGAAGGAATCGTTGTTTAGTGATCTGAAAGAAGTCGAATTTGATGCAGTAATTCACCTGGCTTCTATCACAAATATTAGAGATACGATAGAAAACCCTTACAGGTGTTATGATGTCAATTGCATTGGCACTTTAAATGTGCTGGAGCTTGCAAGTCAAAAAAACGTCAAAAGACTGATCTATGCTTCCTCAGCAAATGTTTATGGTTTGCCCCTTGAGGTACCTGTGAAGGAAACTACTCCTTTCAATCCTAGGGCTCCATACGACTACTCCAAGGTTATAAGCGAATACCTTGTCCAAAGCTACCACAAACACAAGGGGGTGCCTGCCACTATTTTAAGAAGTTGGAAGATATTTGGAGAGCACGATTCTCCTCAATCAGCAATATCCAATTTCATAAAGTCATGCTTAAGAAATGAACCGATATCATTATTCAATCTGGGAAGGGACACAACAGATCCATATCACGTTGAGAACTACTGTTATGCTGTTGAACTATGTCTAATGAAGAATGAAGCTGTAGGTGAAGCTTTTAACGTCGGGACGGGAAATGAACTCTCAATTAGACGGATCGCAGAAACGATAAAGAACATGACAGGATCACATTCAGAACTGCAACTTCTCCCTCCAAGAAGCAGCTTGGAATCTGAACCGATGAGAAGCTATCCATCAATAGGGAAGATAGAACGTACTCTTGGCTATCATCCTTTCGTGACACTTGAAGAAGGCTTAAAGAGGACGATAGACTTCTGGTCGCAATCTACTTCCAGATAAAAGCAGAGAAAACTCTAGTTCCCGAATTGAGGGAAATTCCGCGACATACAAAAAATAGGAACTTAAGCCGAGACGTAAAAATGGGCCGGGGCGCCATTATTGCTCGAGCATTAGTCGAACAGGAGAGCGCTTTTCAGATCATGCAGTGGACACAGTCTTGTGTGTATCTCGGGCTCTCTAGGGTGTTTTTGAAAATAGTCTTCCTTGTTTCTCGTGCACTTCTCGTCCAGTTTGGGATTTGAATTCTTCAATTTTCTTGTGGCATGGTGATAGACGACCATATTATTTATCGAAGAGAATCCAAAACATATATTGAATTGAAGATCAAAAAGAGTCTCTTTACTAGTCAAAAAACCTGCAAGAAGGAGGAGAAAATGGAGAACGCTGATATTTTGAGCAAATTAGCAAGAAAAGAAACTAGGGCGGAAGATATAGCTGAGAAAGTATTGAAGAAGCCAGACCTGCTCCCACAACTTTTCCTCGGAATTTCTTCGACAAACTCCAGGGTGATGTTTGGGTCTGCTAAAATTCTAAAGATCATAAGTGAAAAAGATCCCGAGATGCTGTATTCGCGAATGGATTTCTTCGAGAACCTCGTTGATAATGAAAATAGTATTGTTAAGTGGAATGCTATCGATATAGTGGCAAATCTGACAGTTGCAGATTCTCTCAACAAGTTCGATAAATTTGCCAAGAGATTTTTTGGCTGCCTTTGCGAGGGAAGCCTAATTACTGCCAGCCATGTTGTAGATAATTCAGGCAAAATAGCGCTAGCGAAACCAGAGCTTCAAGATGAAATTACAGAAGAACTTTTGAGGGTGGAAGCGATTTCTCTGCCCACGGAAGAGTGTAGAAACATCCTTATCGGCAAAACCATAAAGGCTTTTGATGCTTACTATGACGAAATCAAGGATAAAGAGAAAGTAGCCTCGTTTGTAAAAAGACAGTTGAAAAATTCAAGAGCTGCCACTAGGGTCAAAGCTGAAAAGTTCTTGAAGAAGATAGAAAAGCAATCAATGAATCTATGACCTGTATCGTTTTCCCACTGGAATACATGCTCAAGCTTCCTTTCTAGCCCTCGCATTCGCTATTTCTTGGCTGGAGAATCTCTTGAGACGCGTTCAGAAGAGATACTGTACAATCATCTGTCATGAAGGAAAATGGTCGTGTGCTCCAGATTAGCGCGCGCTAAAAACACTTAAGTGGCAACAGACAGATTCCACGAATGGTCAAGTTGCCACCCAAGATATCTAAGTCCATTCTGCTTTCCATCTGTGCTACGGTCTTAATGCAGTTATACTACCTGGCTAACGTATCGTTCAATCTGTGGGAAAATTACTTCCCAGGAGGTTATATTGCACATGTTCTGTTCTACCTTTCGATATTTGCTGCAACCATTCTATTCTTGGGCAGTCTTGACTTAGGCAATTTGGGTATCCGATTTTCAAGGTCGTGGTTGCGTCGCTCAATGATTGGTCTTGTCTTTGCATCATATCATCTGGGGGTTAGGATTGTTGTGCTGGAAGGCACCTTTGGTCGCATTTATCCTATTCAGCTGGAAATATACATTCCGGCATACATCATTCTCGGTCTTCTGATTGGCTGGTCTGAGGAATCGGCGTTCAGAGGCTACATTCAAGCAAATATCATTGAATCTTCTAAACCATTGACTGCAATTCTCCTATCATCAGTACTCTTCGGAATTTATCACATCCATTTCATAGGTCCGCCAGATCCGGCTTGGTGGACATTGTACGTTTTCCACGCCTTCACGGGAGGCATCTTCATGGGTCTTCTGTATTATGAAACAGGCAATCTACTGAGTTCAATAACATACCACTCAGCTATGATTATCATAGGTCAAATAATGCCTTGGACACCACTATCTAGCCCTTCTCATCAGTTAACTATCGCATCCATAGTAAATCTAAGCCAAATCCCGATTCTGAAAATTCCGGGATTTGTCAGCAAATCGCTAAGACAGAACTTGTGACAAATAGGCATACAGTATCTTCAAAAGACAAAGTTTATTAGTATCGTCTTGGTGTTTAACTCTTAGCTCCCCTTAATGGGAAAGCTGAATACTCCTTTAGGGTCGGATAAAGACGACTCATCGAAGAATAGTGTTGAGAAATACGCCTCTTCATAAACTCAAAGATTCAGATTTCTGGAGGAGTCCTCACTTTGGATAGGAACGACTATGTTCTTACACTTCAGAGGGCCTTCTTTGAGGAGAAAGGCTTAGTCAGACAACACTTAGACTCGTACAACGAATTCGTTGACCATGGTTTGCAGGAAGTGGTGGACGAGGTCGGTGAAATAGAGATCGAAGTTCCCGAAGGTCCTTACAAGATAAAGCTCGGGCGTGTCTTCGTCTTTAGAGAGGTTGAGCACGACGTGATCTCAGGGCCTTACATCACCGAAGTTGATGGAACGCGCCACGAAATCTATCCAAGAGAAGCCAGCCTAAGAAACCTAACGTACGCTATGCCTCTTTCAGTAGAGATGACCCCAATAGTCAACGGCAGAGAGCTGGATGAAGAACTCGTTTACATAGGCGACATCCCAACAATGCTAAAGTCAAAGTACTGTCTTCTCTCAAACCTGTCTGAGGAGGACCTGACCAGGCAGGGAGAAGACCCCCAAGACCCCGGCGGATATTTCATAATTAACGGTTCTGAACGCGTCATAGTTGCGATGGAAGATTTGGCTCCCAACCGCATACTAGTTGACGTGGACGCAGCAGGTGTGAACCCAGTTTATACGGCTAAAGTATTCTCAACTACCGTAGGTTTCAGGGCTAGAATACAGCTACGAATGAAGCAAAGTGGCGCGATCCACGTATCCATGCCTGGAGTACCGGCCGAGATTCCCTTTGTAATCTTGATGAGAGCCATGGGCTTCGAGTCCGACAAAGAAATAGCCGACGCAGTCTCCTTGGACAAGGAGGTTCAGGCGGAGCTTGAACCCTCATTTGATTCTGCTGAGGGAGTAAACACAACTGAAGAAGCCGTATTGTACATCGGCAACCGAATAGCCCATGGTCAATTGCAGGAATACCGCTATGAAAGGGCGGTGAACCTACTAGACAGAAACTTTCTGCCCCATGTTGGCCGGACCGAAAGACAACGCCAAGAAAAGGCTTACTTTCTCGGAGAGATGGCTGCCAGGGTTATTGAGCTCCGACTTGGAAAGCGGAACGCTGACGACAAAGATCACTTTAAGAATAAACGCTTAAAGCTTGCCGGATCGTTACTCGCTGATCTCTTCAGGGTTGCTTTTAGAAACCTCTGCCGTGACATAAAGTATCAGCTAGAAAGAATGGGTATTAGAAGACAGGCAATCATGGTCTCCATTGCGGTTCGGCCGGGAATAATCACTGAAAGACTACAACATGCCTTAGCCACTGGCAATTGGGGGCAAGGTCGAGTCGGCATTACCCAGCTTTTAGATAGAACCAACATGCTGTCTATGTTGAGTCACCTTAGGAGGCTCCAATCTCCTCTCAGCCGTAGCCAGACAAACTTTGAGGCGCGAGATCTGCATCCGACCCATTGGGGCAGGCTATGTCCAAATGAGACGCCTGAAGGATCAAACTGTGGTCTGGTCAAGAACCTTGCATTATCGGCATGTATTTCCGTGGGCGCCAACCCAGACAAAGTAAAGCAAACTCTCCATCGGTTCGGAGTGATTCCCAGCACAGAAGCCGACGACGAGTTGAAAAGATCAGGTGCCAAGGTATTCGTAGACGGCTGCCCAATAGGATATTGTCTTCTACCGCAACATATGGTCAAAGACATAATAGAAGCCCGTGGAAACGGTGAGATCTCAGTAGAGGTAAATTCCGCTTACTTCTCGGACGATTTCGGTGGAAGGAAGGAGGTCTACGTAAACTGTGATGAAGGTCGAGTGCGTCGAGTACTCATCACTGTTGAGAACGGCGTTCCCGCCCTACGAAAGGAGCATGTGGAAAAGATTCGGTCAGGACAATGGACATGGGAAGACCTAGTGAGACACCGCATAATCGAGTATATTGATGCAGAAGAAGAGGAAGACATTCTTATAGCCCTAAGTCCAGATGAGCTGACTCCTGAGCATACACATCTTGAGATAACTCCTTACGCCATACTCGGCATATGTGCCGCCATAATACCATACGCGGAACATAATCAGTCTCCCAGAAACTCTTACGAGTCAGCTATGTCGAAACAAGCGCTTGGAATGTACGCAACCAACTTTCCACTACGAGTTGATTCCAGGTCGCACATAATGCACTATCCCCAGAAACCAATGGTTAAGACCGATGTAATGGACCTTATAGGTTTCAATCAGAGACCATCAGGACAGAACTGTGTTGTAGCCGTTCTCTCCTTCCAAGGATACAACATGGAAGACGCATTAATATTCAACAAGGCCTCAGTCGAACGAGGCTTGGCGCGTTCAACGTTTTACCGAATATACGAAGCCGAATGTAGGCAGTATCTCGGCGGATTGCGAGACCGGTTCGTCATCCCTGAAGCAGGTATCAGAGGCTATCGGGGAGAACAGTATTACCGGCTGCTTGAAGACGATGGCATAATCAGTCTAGAGTCTTCTGTTTCAGGCGGCGACGTCCTGATTGGAAGGATCAGCCCGCCCCGTTTCCTTGAAGAGTATAAAGAGTTTGAGATCCGTGGCCCAACGATGAGGGATTCCTCGGCTGATATGAGGCCCTCAGAGAAGGGATTCGTTGACGCGGTCTTCATAACCGAAACCAATGAGGGAAGCAAACAGGTCAAGGTTAAGGTACGAGACGAGCGTATTCCAGAGTTGGGGGACAAATTTGCATCCCGTCATGGCCAAAAAGGCGTTATCGGGATGATCGTTCCGCAAGAGGATATGCCGTTCAGTGTGGACGGAATAGTTCCAGACATCATAATCAATCCCCATGCGTTCCCCTCAAGGATGACCATAGGACAGTTCCTTGAATCCATGGCGGGGAAGGTCGCAGCGATGAGAGGCGAACCTGCCAATGGAACACCATTCTCTAATGAGAAATCTGAAGATCTGAAACGGATGCTGATCGATCTAGGTTTCAGCTACTCAGGACGAGAAGTACTCTACAATGGCATTTCGGGCGAAAAATTCACGGTCGACACATTCATCGGGATAGTATACTACCAGAAGCTTCACCACATGGTTGCCGATAAGATACACGCCAGGGCGAGGGGACAAGTTCAGATGTTAACGAGGCAGCCAACCGAAGGTAGAGCCAGAGGAGGAGGACTACGTTTCGGCGAGATGGAAAGAGACTGTTTAATCGGACATGGTGCTGCGATGCTTTTGCGGGACAGATTGCTGGAAGAGTCCGATAAGTACCTACTTTACGTCTGTGAAAGGTGCGGATACTACGCATATTACGATATCAAACAACGCAAATACATATGCAGAACGTGCGGAGATAAAGCGCGAGTCTCTCCCGTAGTTGTTTCTTATGCTTTCAAGCTTCTACTTCAAGAACTGATGAGCCTTTGCGTTGCGCCCCGTCTTAAACTTAAGGAGAGATCATGAAATGGCGATGGAAGAAGCCTCTCGAGTACTTATTGATGAGATACGTTTTGGGATTCTTCCTCCGCAGGAAATAAGGAGACAATCCGTAGCGGAGATACAGACAGCTGACACCTATGACGAGGATGGGGCAACCATAACATCTGGTCTCATGGATGGAAGACTTGGAACCCTTGAGCCTAGACAACGGTGCAGAACGTGTGGCAACACGGCTTCAGGATGTCCGGGACATTTCGGCCATATCGAGTTAGCCAAGCCAATAATACACGTCGAATTTACAAAGACGATATACGATTTGCTTCAGGTTACCTGCAGAATATGCGGGCGTATACTCCTCTCAGACGAGGATATCGATAGAAGTAATAAAAGAATCAAACATGTTAAGAGATTGCTTGGCATTGTACCCGATTCCATACATAAAAGGATACTAGATAATGCCAAAAAAGTCAAGGAATGTCCTCATTGTGGAGCTGGACAGTACAAGATAGAATTTGTGAAGCCGACAAGTTTCTATGAATATTTTGAGGAAGGGGCACAAAGGCTTATTCCAGGCGTGATTAGAGAGAGATTCGAAAGGATACCAGAGGAAGATCTGGAACTGTTGGGTTTCGATCCGGGAAACGCGAGACCTGAATGGATGATCCTTCAAGTTCTACCAGTTCCGCCGGTGTATGTGAGACCTTCAATAACCCTAGAGTCCGGTATTCGATCTGAGGATGACTTAACCCACAAGCTGGTGGATGTCATACGGATCAATCAGCGCCTCAAAGAAAACCTGGAAGCAGGAGCGCCCACATTGATCATCCAGGATCTCCATGAGCTCATACAATATCATGTTACCACGTACTTCAACAACGAATCTTCAGGCATTCCCCCAGCAAGACATAGATCTGGAAGAGCCCTGAAGACATTATCTCAACGCCTCAAGGGAAAGGAAGGTCGCTTTCGAAGTAACCTTTCAGGGAAGAGAGTTGACTTTTCAGCTAGAACAGTAATCACCCCCGATCCGAATTTGGACATAGATGAGGTTGGAGTTCCAGTAAGCATAGCTATGAGGTTGTCGGTGCCCGAAAAGGTAACTCCGTGGAATATAGACGAGATGCGCGAGCTGGTCAAGAACGGATCAGAGAAGTATCCCGGCTCCCTATATATCGTCAGACCTGATGCCAAGCGTGTCAGGCTAGAATTTGTGGCTGATAGAGAGAAGGTCGCCGAGGCTTTAGAGCCGGGTTTCATTGTGGAGCGACATATTAGAGACCGAGATGTGGTCATCTTTAACAGGCAACCTTCTCTTCACCGAATGTCAATTATGTCGCATTACGTCAAGGTTCTGCCCCATAAAACCTTCCGTTTACACTTATGTGTATGTCCACCCTACAATGCCGATTTTGATGGAGACGAGATGAACCTACACATTCCGCAAAGTGAGGAAGCGCGAACTGAAGCGCGGCTTCTCATGCAAGTTCAAGATCACATTCTTTCACCCAGATTTGGTGGGCCGATCATAGGTGCAATAAGAGACTTCATCACTGCTGCGTACATCCTAACAAAGGAATCCACTGTATTGACTAAGAAGGAAGTAGGCGAACTCTTAATGGCAGTTGGTTACATTGGTCCTCTTCCAGAGCCTGAGATCAAAGAACCTGTCCCGATGTGGACTGGAAAACAGATATTCAGCCTCTTTATCCCTGAAGGAATGAATTACACCCTAAAAGCTAGCACATGTATAGGTTGTGAAACCTGCGAGAAGGAGAATTGTCCCCACGATGCGTACGTAGTCATAAAGAATGGCATTCTGAAACGTGGTGTGATCGACAAGAACTCTATAGGCTCAGAAAGGTCCGAAAGTATCCTTCACAGGATTATAAAGGATTACGGAACCGATGCGGGGAGATCTTTTCTCAACAGTATCTCTAGGCTGCTGAACTACTTCATAACCATGCGGAGTTTCACCTATTCATTCGACGAACTTGAATTGACTCCGCCTGCCCGACAGAAGATCGACACAATAATAAATACGGCAGAAGAACACGCAAACGATCTAATCAAAGATCTCAATGAGGGCACATTGCAGAGGCTTCCTGGCCAAACATTAATGGACTCTTTTGAGATCTATGTGATGAATGAGTTAGCTGAAGCATTTAGAAACGCTGGAGAAGTAGCGGATACCGATCTCAATGTGGAAAACGCGGGCATAATTATGACCAGAAGTGGAGCTAGGGGTTCAACAATAAATATCGGCCAGATGACAGCGTGTCTGGGGCAGCAAGCTGTGCGTGGAAAACGAATTATGAGGGGCTACCTTGGAAGGCCTCTACCCCACTTTAAAGTTGGCGATTCATCAATCAGGGCAAGAGGATTTGTCTACTCCTCTTTCAGGGATGGTTTGAACCCTGTTGAATTCTTCTTCCACTCCATAGTCGGACGAGATGGGCTTGTTGACACAGCGGTTCGAACGCAACAGAGCGGATACATGCAAAGGCGCCTCATAAACGCTTTAGAACACTTGCATATCGAGTATGATGGCACTGTTAGAAACTCGATGGGTGACATTATCCAGTTCAAATATGGAGAAGACGGTGTGGACCCTGCTAAGAGCGATCATGGCAAAGCCGTTAACGTAAGCAGACTAGTTGAACAGATCAATCTTTCGGCAGTAGAGGGCGAACCCGCGCCCATGGGCTATATTGACGAGCGTCTTAAGGAGGTGCAAGATCAGCTTACACCCGTTCTGGTTGAAGAGTTGGGAAATGATCTCTCAAAGGTTGAGACGAGCAAAGAAGGGGTAGATTTGGCCATCAGATCGACGTTGGAGAACTATAAACGGGCTTTGGTTGAGCCTGGAGAAGCCATAGGAACGGTTGCCGCCCAATCGATAGGGGAGCCCGGTACCCAGATGACGCTTCGAACGTTCCACTATGCTGGTGTCAGAGAGCAGAACGTAACTCTTGGATTGCCCCGCCTCATAGAGATAGTTGATGCTCGGAGAACTCCTGCCACCCCGATAATGACTATTCACCTTGATGAAGAACATAGAAAGGACAAGGAGCGTGCCGCCGAAGTTGCCAGAAAAATCATTTATACAACGGTGAAAGACATCGCCCGGTCAATGTATATAAATCTTGAAACGGGTGGTGTCGAAGTCAATTTGGACCAGAACATGATAAGAGATAGAGATATCACGATGGACATTTTGAAAGACACTTTTGTCCTGCCCAATTGCTCGGTTAGATTCGACGAGAATATGATATTCATCAATCCGAAGAAAGAGATGGACGCAAAGAATCTTCTTGCCCGAGTCTCCGAACATCACATTAAAGGGGAACCCGGCATCCGAAGAGTCCTCGTTACTGAGGAAGAGGGCGAATGGGTCGTACGAACGGAGGGTTCAAACCTTTCAAAGGTTCTGGAGACAGAAGGCGTTGATCCGACGAGAACTACGGCCAACAATGTCCATGAAGTGGCTAAGACTCTTGGAGTCGAAGCTGCCAGAAATGCTTTGATCAGAGAGGCAACGAGCGTCCTAGAAGACCAAGGTCTCGATGTGGATTTGAGGCACATCATGTTGGTTGCGGACATCATGACCGCCACTGGAGATGTTCGACAGATAGGACGCCACGGAATCAGCGGGGAAAAAGCAAGCGTACTTGCAAGAGCTGCCTTCGAGATAACTGTGCCCAACATCGTTGAGGCGGCTCTTAAGGGCGAATGTGACCCACTTAAAGGAGTGACTGAAAACGTCATAATTGGGCAACCCATACCTATAGGAACGGGCTTGGTTGACATTTACATGTCTGCTATGCGAGGCAATGAGAAAAGCGAGGAGAGCCAGGAAGAATGACCGATCTGGATAGATCGATTGCTCTAGCGGTAAAAACTGGCAAAGTTCTTTACGGAGTGAAAAATGCTTTGAAAAATGCTAAGACAGGAAAGTTGAGAGTCGTCATTAGGGCGGCTAACTGTCCGCAGAAGTTTTCTGAGGATCTGGCATACTACTGCAAGCTCTCTGAAATACCTCTGATTGTTTATAGTGGAACGAGCAGAGATCTAGGGACGGTTTGTGGAAAACCTTATACGGTCTCTGTCCTATCTATAAGAGAACTGGGCGACTCCGACATACTGAAGGTGACAGAGAGTGGCTAAGGGGATCAAGTTCACAGGTCGAGAGATGCAACACATTTCGCTCTTCGAAAGTATAACAGGAGCCGTGGTTAGAGACTGCATAATAGAGGATGAGATTGACTGCATAATATTTGTGATAAAGGAGGGCAACGCCGGGATGGCTATTGGAAGAAAGGGCAGGAACATTGCGTTGCTCGAGAGGATGACTGGGAAAAAACATGAAGTAATTGAATTCTCCGATAGTCCATCTCAATTCATAAAGAACGCTTTGAAACCAGCCAAGGTCGAGGAGATTAGAATAACTAAGCGGCCAGATGGAAGATCGATGGCGGTTATCTCGGTAAATCCTAAAGACAAAGGAATGGCTATTGGGAAAAACGGTAGAAACGCGGAGAGAATCCGATTTCTAGCAAAGCGATATTTCCAAATAGACAACGTGAGCATCCAGTAGGCCTCTAAGAAGATGGGAGATAGCATACTAGCCGATCTAGAGCATCGATCGTCGGTCATCGTTAGGAGACAGGACACCAACTGTCTGTAATTCTTATATTAAGATGGCGCAGTACAGAAAACTTTATGAACCAAATTGCTTATCAACCTTTGTGGTAATTGAGCAAGATGAGTAAACTGCTGGAAGGAAAGTGAGAATGGGTTCAGGATCAGCAAGGGGAGAGTTCGCCGCGCGAAAGTTGCTTTCTAGAAGGAAGAAGCTCAGATGGAGCAGTATATACTATAAAAGGCGCACGCTCAAGCTTGATGTCAAGTCCGACCCCTTACGGGGCGCCCCCATGGCTCGGGGAATAGTTCTGGAGAAGGTTGGAAGGGAAAGCAAGCAACCGAATAGCGCTATCAGGAAATGCGTAAGGCTTCAGCTAATTAAGAATGGAAAGGTTATTACGGCATTTCTTCCAGGTGACGGAGCTTTGAACATGGTCGACGAGCATGATGAAGTCGTGGTTGAAGGTATAGGCGGATCGAGAGGCGGAGCGATGGGCGATATTCCAGGTGTGCGGTGGAAGGTTACAACGGTTAATGGAATCTCGCTCAAAGATCTGGTACTGGGTAGAAAAGAGAAACCTGTACGGTAGCGCGCTTGCTAACAAATAGTTCATAACCCTTAAATAGAAGGTTCTTAATGCAGAATTTTATCATTGAAATATCAGCGGGGAAGAAGATATCAAACTCTTTGAGAAATGGGACTTTGAAGGGGTAGAGGTGAAGGACCTAGGCCTCAAGCGATACGTTTCGCTTAGGCCTATTTATGTGCCGCACAGCATGGGTCGCCATGAGCATAGCCGATTCAGAAAGTCGGAAATGAATATTGTAGAGAGGCTTGTAAACAACCTTATGCACCCTGGGAAAAATGCAGGTAAGAAGATCAGAGCCATAAAGGTTGTTAGAAACGCTTTCGAGATCATCAACTTACGTACAGACAGAAACCCCATAGAGGTTCTTGTTAGAGCAGTAGAGAATTCTGCTCCGTGTGAGGATACGACAAGAATTACTTACGGTGGCATAGTCTATCACCAAGCTGTAGATATCTCACCCCAGCGTAGAGTCGACCTCGCGCTCCGTTTCCTCTGTGAAGGTGCCAAAAACGCGTCTTTCAGTAACCCCAGACCTCTAGAGGAATGCCTTGCGGAGGAGATAGTCATGGCGGCAAATAAGGATATAAAGAGCTACGGCGTACAGAAACGAAACGAAATGGAAAGAGTGGCCTTGCACGCCCGTTAAAGAAAACTTACCTCATGTGCAACTCGACTATGTCTCCGTCTTCAAGGATGAAGTATGAGCCTACCTTTTGAGGGCTAAAAGGCAGCCGTTCTGCCCATACCTTCGCGTAGCCAAACTTTTCATGAAGTTCGCTATGTATCTTCTTTGCTAGATCTTGGACTGCGGCTCCCTTCTTTAGGACAAAGGGCTTGGGTGAGCGCTCGTTTTCGCTCGGTTCCTTGGTGTAGACGCGAACCAAATCTAGATGTTTGAAGATTTCTTTTCCCAGCGCCTTTGTATCAATATTGCTTTTGCAGGATATGGGAATCACAGGTGTGGAGTCCTTAACAAATGAGACTAGAGCTTCAAGATTCCGCAAGGCACTTTGCGCGTCGAACTTGTTAGCCAGGATCACAGCTGGCTTGTCCACAGTCCCGCCGAAGATGGCTTCTTCGACATCATCAAGGGTGGCGTCGCCATAGATTTTCACAATAGCGTCCATGATTCTGTAACTTCGAAGTAGCTCTTCAACATCCTTTATTGTGCTGCCATGTAATCTTCCATGCAATATAAGTCTCAAGCCAGCTCCTCGATATTCTCTCTCAATCTCAACCTTTACGTACCGTTTGTTAACGCTTATCCCACCCCTCTCCAACTCCGAGAGGATAATCTTCAGCTGTCCAACAGAATCCTGAGAAAGGTCAACCATCATTATCAACATATCGGCATTGCGGCAAAGGCCTATCGTAAGGTTTGAAAGCCTCTCGTTGGCTGTATGCCTCATGATGGCCGGAGCCTCAACCAACTGGAAATATATATCTTCATATTGAAACATTCCCGGAACAGGTGTCCGAGTTGTGTAGGGGTGATCTGAAACCGTCACTTTCGCGTTTGTGATCGAGGACAGCAAACTACTCTTTCCCACCTTCGTTAATCCCACAATCACAACCTGAGCCGCGCCGTCTTTCTCTATGAAAAACTGTGGTCCCTTCTTTCTACCCCTCCTTCGCTTCTTCTCATCGATCTCCCTTCGCAGAGTTGCTATTTGCCGTTTCACGTAAGCACACAGACGGGCTGTACCTTTATGTTTGGGCACAAGGCTCAGAAAGTCTTGTAGCGCCTGAACTTTCTCCTCAGGCGTCTTTGCTAGCGAAACTTGGCTCCATTTATGTTTCGCCTCTGCGGGCAAGTTTGTAGGCATGGATACGCTGCCCTGGTCGATAATTCATTGTTCCTATTTTTAAATCCTTTTAGCTATTTATGTCGCTTAGCCTCTGCGGATTCCTGTGAAATCTGCTGGACTGACGGAGATACGGAGAAGACGGAAGGTTGTGATGCTGACAAAGTTGAACTGTAAGCGTATTTCTTTTCTAAAGATACATTGCTCTGCCTTTCTCATTGGCAGATTTTCTTGCTAAGACCAGAGCCTTGATTATCTCGAGAGTCTCTTTTGGGGGAAAGGGCATCTCTCTTGTCCTCACCATCCCCACGAATGCTTCCAACATCTTAGAATAGAAATAATTGCTGTCCTCAACTTTGATTTCGCGCCAGCCTTCTGTTCCGTACAGATTCATTTGGAAAAGATAGGAAATGTCCTTGTACACAGTCAAGACAAACGTCCGGCCGTCGTTCAGCGTTATTATAACTGTGTCTTTGCCTGCATCTCCAACGTTCTGAACACATCTTATCCCTGGGCCGATCACAACGTAAAGCTGCTCTAATGCATGTATTCCGTAGTAGACTAGATCTCCGCTGCATATGCTATTGCCAGTTAGTATCTGCCCGATCTCTTCTCTTTTCCTTTTGAACTCCTCGACTTCCCTCGCATATCTAAGTGCAGAACATGACATAATCGGCGCTTTGTGCTTCCTTGCCAGTTCTATGAGCTTATCTGCTTCATCTATATCTGATGAGAGCGGTTTATCTATCATAGTCGGCATCCCAGCTTCCAAGAACGGCACCGCTCTTTTCTGGTGTTTCATCGTTCGGTCGTCTGCTACAATTACGCCATCAACTTCCTCTATCAGTTCTTCCATATCCGACGTTATCTTATCTATCTTGCATATGCTCGCCAACAATCTTGCCTGTTCCATGTCACTATCCCATATGTGAGTGACTCTGGCACCTTCAACCCTTGCTTTATAAAGAGGAAATTCGTGTTCCACCGCCACCTTCTCCTCGAATCCATTGAACATCTCTGAAAAAGCCCTCGCATGCCAAGCACCAGCACCGCCGATGATTCCTATTCTTAACAAGACCCTTCCAATCCGTCATGCATCAGTTGATCTTAATAACCTTGCCAGTATTGGCGCTTTCCCAAACTGACTCGGATACTAGCAGATCTCTTGCCCCATCCCAAAGATCGGCTCTGGGGCGTTCCTCTCCTAGGCAAGAGCGGGCAAACCCCTCTAATTCACCTCTGTAGCCGAATGCTCCCTCCGCCTTTGTCGCCAAGATCTCTGTCCAGTCGGGTTTCCACTCGATGACCTGTCTTCTTCCACCAACAGGGAATCCTGCTATCGGAGGTTCTTTCGGGTAATAGCGGAGGTGAATCATATCTTCAACTTCAAGCCAGCAATCATGGCCGGTAATTACGAGCCTCTCGTTTGCGGCCCATTGTGGGAGCTCAAGTGCGTTCAGGTTCATGACTCCGACTGCCCCGTTCTTGAAATGCACTGTTATTGCGTAGCCAAACTGGTCGACAGTAACCTGATTCAACTTAGCAAATAATTCATCTATTTCTCCACCAAAGAACCGACTAAGGTTGAATATATGTACAACTTGTCCGATGAGAAATGCCTTTGCATTCTCTTTTATTCCCCATAATGTTGGATATGGTCCGTTTGAAAATTTCGTCTCGATTATGGATATCTTGCCGAATTCTTCTTTTCCAATAATTGCCTTTGCTAAGTCATAGCATGTTGAATATCGTTTCATGTATCCAACTGAACCCCAGAGACCTTTCTTCTGAGCATATTCTGCGAGATCAAACGCGTCTTTATGGGAGATTGCTGATGGCTTCTCAACAAATATGGGTAACCCTGCGTCCAGGCATTTCTTTCCAACCTCAAGATGCATTTGGGGCGATCCAACAATAATCACGCCGTCTAGTTCTTCTTCGCTGACCATTTCTTCCACATCTGTGTACCATGTGTGGGCTCCAAACCAACGAGCGTTTCGTTTTGCCAGTTCTTCCTTTAAGTCGCAGACGGCTAAAAGCTCCATTTGAGGGATCGTATGTATGGCAGGGTAAAGACTATGAGTGGAGTGCGGGCCGCATCCGACAAAACCTATTCTGGCCTTTCCTTCATCTGACATGATACCTCATTATCATAAAACCAGTCCGGTCTATTAAGGCTGAAAACCAATATTTCGAGGAAGCAAAGCTGTACCTTTTTAACATGACTTTCAGATCGTGCGCGTGGTAAGATTTCACACCTCCAAAAGACGAAGACCGGCTGAAACTGTGAGACAGTCCTCAACTTGCAGAGACTTCTCAAGTGAAACCTCGGCTTAACCTTGTACTCAATTCGCTCCTTCCTTGGGATGCTAGGTAAGGCTTAGAGTCGATCTTGAGTGTTGGTTTCTGAATTATAACTGAAGTCCGTTTGAAAGGACACACGGACGAGCCTGGCTCTTGTGTCTTAGATCAACATATCTTTCTTGGTTGTCCTTTCGTTGTCATCGTTTCCGGTTGTGATCATCGAGAAAACTTAAAATAAGTGAATGAACTGTTTCTCTTTTACGAGTTTCAACACAAACTGAATGTGGATGAATAAACAAGTAGGAGGAAGAGCAGAATGAGCAAGCCTGAGAAGCCCCATTTAAACCTAGTGGTAGTTGGGCATGTAGATCACGGAAAGTCTACAACAATGGGTCACCTACTCTACTTGACGAAGGTTATTGATGACCGAACCATCAAAGCCTACGAAGAAGAAGCCAAAAAGATGGGTAGGGAGACTTTCAAATTCGCATGGATTCTCGACAGCCTGAAAGAGGAACGGGAGAGAGGACTAACTATAGACCTCCGTTTCCTCAAGTTTGAAACTCCAAGATTCTTCTACACACTCATCGACGCCCCCGGCCATAGAGACTTCGTGAAGAACATGATCACAGGTGCCAGCCAGGCGGACGCTGCGGTTCTGTTCGTTTCGGCGAAGAAGGGAGAGTTCGAGGCAGGGATAGGGCCAGGCGGACAGACAAGAGAACATGGTTTCCTAGCCTTTACTTTGGGAGTTAGACAGATTGTTGTGGCCATAAACAAGATGGACGATCCCTCTGTTAACTGGAGCCAAGAGCGGTATGAAGAGGTCAAAAACGAGGTTTCCCGCATGCTCCGGATGGTCGGCTACAATGTCGCCAAGATAAACTTTGTGCCGACATCCGGATGGACAGGTGACAACCTTGTTGAGTCCAGTGGCAGAATGCAGTGGTACAAGGGTCCGACTCTCTACGATGCGCTGGATAGATTCGAGATGCCTGCTAAGCCGGTAGACAAGCCCTTAAGACTACCGGTGCAGGATGTGTATACCATCACTGGTGTCGGGACAGTCCCGGTTGGGCGAGTGGAGACAGGTGTCCTGAAGGAGAACGACAATATAGTATTCTTGCCGGCGAATGTTAGGGGCGAGGTTAAGTCTATCGAGACTCACCATGTTAGAATACCCAGAGCTGAGCCGGGTGACAACATCGGTTTCAACGTTCGGGGCGTGGCCAAAACCGACATTAGAAGAGGAGATGTCGCCGGACCGCTAGATAGTCCACCAACAGTGGCTAAAGAGTTCGTAGGTCAGATAATCGTCATCAACCATCCCACAGCCATCGCTGCTGGGTATACACCGGTTCTGCACGCTCATACCGCTCAGATTGCGTGCAAGTTCGCTGAGCTTATCAGAAAACTAGACCCGAGGACCGGGCAGATTGTTGAGGAACAACCAGCATTCCTAAAGACAGGCGACGGTGCAGTCGTGCGTTTCGAACCTGTACAGCCCGTAGCTATCGAGACCTACTCCGATTTTCCGGAACTCGGCCGATTTGCGATACGTGACATGGGAACAACCATTGCAGCTGGAGTAGTCAAGGAGATCACTCGAAAAGCATAAGGAAAGCATTCGAAACCTGAGAACTTCCTCATCCTTCTTTTTTATGGTAAGGAGATTGATGAAGGTAATTGGAGTCGTCGACTTGAGCCGACGAAAAATAGAGATTGTGTACTTCTACTCTGATCTATACGAGAGTGAGAGGAAGCTTTCAAAGGTATGTAGGAACCTGAATAAAGAGAGGAGAGATCTGAGAATCCGACTGGTAAACGTCGAAGACCCCGACAACGAGGACATAGCCAAACTATACGATATCAATATGGTCCCAGTCATACTCTTCTTGACACCAAAGGGGGAGATCGCTGCGAGAAGATGCTTGCCTCTATCGTCGAAAGAGGTTATCGAAGAAGTTGCTGAGAGGATAAACAAGGGTGAACTTCCGAATCCCGCTGCTGAACAGATACGGCAAAAGATTGTCAGCGCCCTTAGGTCTGTCACAAAACGTAACGACTTAACACAGCTAACGGTTGATCAGTTTATAAATGACATCCAAGAGGCTGATTCTGAATCAGAATTGTACGAACTAGTAAACTCCCATATAAGTGCCCTCAACCATACGATGCACGATCTCCAGAATTTCAAAGAGGCCCTACAGAAGTTTTCGAGAAAGCAACCCTATTTTATTGTCTGATTTTTACACTATTCGGATAGGACGTTTGCCTTTTATTGCTTTATTAAGGCGTTCCCATTATCTTAGACGTAGTCATTTCCAGCAGACTCCAAAGGATATTTCTCGCGGGGCCATATCTATGTCTGGGTCTGAAACTTTATTGCCTTATCTTAAGCGAAGAGGAGATGAAGATCAACCGTTAATTGTGGTAGACAGTCGAGAGGCTAATACAGCTTCCAAGATCATCAAAAATCTGAGGGAGCTGGGGGCGGACATCAGCATTAAGCCTCTTCAAAAGGGCGATTACATTATTTCTGAGGAGTGCGCCTTTGAGAGGAAGACTGTGCGTGACTTCGTTTATACGCTTACACATCGCGATCTGTTTGAGCAGCTGTTCCTCCTAAAAGAGGCCTATCCTAAGCCTTTCATAATAATTGAGGGTTATCTTCCCATAATCCACAAGTTCAGCAGGATTAGGTCTTCATCGGTGTGGGGAGCCATGTTCGCCTTGGCAAAACAGGGAATATACCTGATCAACACCAGTAATTATAAGGATACATCGGAGTTCCTTTACACGTCGGCAAGACAGGAACAGATCATTGAGAAACGATCCTTGGTTGTTCATCCGATCAAGAAGACTGAAACAATAGCCGACGCCCAAGTATTTTTTATCTCAAGCCTGCCAAACATCGGTCGAGAAAAAGCGGTATCCATTCTCAAGTCTTACGAGAATCCTCTAAACGCCCTGATCAACGTAGACGGATGGCCTAGAGACGTTTATGGGCTCGGCCCGAAAATCACGGGTAAAGTAAAGGCTGTCTTATATACGTCATATGGAGCGATGGAAGAGGCGAAATGAACGATCAAGAATCCTACAAGTCCGTGACGGTTTCGGCGAAGATACCTGAGGCTTTATATGCAGAACTTGCCATCCGCGTACCAGAGGGGGAGAGAAGCGACTTCATCCGCGAAGCATTAGTTGAGAAGCTGGAGAAGACGCCTCGGCCTCAGAAGATCCTCGAGCTTGAGCGAAGAATTGAGGAACTTGAAAGCGACTTGTCAGAGATCAAGAGGTTCCTATCTGACCTCGATATCTTGACGTTCAGTAAGGGCAAAGCCAACCCTCACGCATTCTGCGTCGATAGTGTGGACCGTAAGATTGTGGATCATCTTATACATTATAAAGGAGCAACGACCCCTGAGTTAGCCGAAGCGCTAGGGCTGAACCGTTGGCTAATCCTAAACAGACTTAGAAGAATCCAGAGATCCTCCAAACGGCAACTTGGAAAAGAGATAGTTAGCTACTGCGCGGGAAAGAGGCTTGGCAAGAAGAAGGCATGGTGGCTCGTCGAGGATGTCATCGGCGAACAGGAATAAGACCTAAGAGCATCCGCCATTTGTTGAAGCAATCGTCTGGTATGCAGGAAAAATGATTAAAAGGCACTATGGTAATGCTTCTACGGGTAGGTGTGAAGGAATTGGGCGGTCTCTTCGGAGTCGTGTCCAAGAATAATCTTGCGAGAGACCTGTTCTTCGGGATTGACTACCACTCTCATCTAGGAACAGAGGTCGGGGGCTTGGCCTTCCTCTACGACGATATCGAGGTAGTATCTCATGACATTAGCAACAGCCAATTCAAGTCTGAGTTCCAAGAAGACTACGGCAAGATAAAGGGTAGATTGGGTATAAGCGTGATAAGCGATTTGGAAGAGGAGCAACCGGTCAAGTTTGAGTCGAAGATCGGAACGTTTGCCCTCTGCACAAGCGGCTTGATCAGGAATGCGAGAGAATTATACTCCGAATTGATCGAGACCGGGACGACGCTGAGAAAATCTAGAGTGAAGGCTGGCGGAACGGTTCCCAACCAGACGGAGATTGTGGGCGAACTAGTAAGCCGGGGGAAGAACATGATCAACGGGATTGAAGAGATGTACGAAAAGGTTGAGGGTTCCATCTCCTTGGTTCTTTTGTCAAAAGATGAGAGAACCATATACGCATCCGGCGACACGTTCCCTCTCATAGTTGGTAAGAGAGGTGAAGACTGGGCCGTAGCTTCTGAAACATCGGCTTTCCGAACTTGGGGTACGAGATTTTCAAGTTTCTGGAGTACCGCGAGATCGTATCGATGGGCGAACCGGGCGTCAAGACAAGGTTGAATTCAGCCAAGAGGAAGTTCTGCCCGTTCCTCCATGTGTACTTCGGCTTTCCAGCATCCGACAATTACGGAATAAACGCTGAGCTCGTGAGGGAGACATGTGGCGGTCTTCTCGCGGAGGGTGACGATGTTGAAGCAGATTTGGTGTTAGGTATAGCTGACTCTGGATTTCCGCATTCGCTTGGATACGTCAAGAGGAGGATGGAACTAGCAAGAGAAAGAGTCAAGTCGGCTTTGGAAGAGCTTAAGCTAGGCAAGATAGATGCGAATGATCTTGACAGAAAAGTGACGAAGATTCTTGAGTCTGTGCCGCCCTTGAGGCGACCTTTGGTAAAGTATACGCCGGGTTGGGGTAGGAGTTACATTCCTCCGACGCAGGAGAAAAGGGAACTCATTGCTAGGCATAAGCAGGTTCCGAATCCCCAGCTGATGAAGGATATGAGGATAATTCTGGTCGATGATTCCGTTAGGAGAGGAACTCAACTCCATGACCTACTGAGGGAGAAAGTCTGGCCTTACCACCCCAAAGAGATTCATGGCAGGATTGCTTCTCCTCCGCAGATGTTTCCGTGCATCTTCGACTTATCTACTAAGAATGAGGATCTTGGGACTCGTAAGGCTATTGTGAAGATTGAAGGTAGAGACCTTGAAGATGTGAGTGAGTACTTGGATCCGAATAGCCCGAAGTACATGATGATGGTTGAGGAGGTTAGGAGGATAATCGGGTTCAGTACGCTGAGGTATCAGACGTTGGAGGACATGATAAGAGCCGTGATCGAGGCTCCAAACAACATGGGTTTGAGAAGAGAAGACCTCTGCCTATACTGCTGGACAGGCGAATTCTAAGTCGCCAACTAAAGATTCTTTCTTCGTCAAAGCTTCTACTTACTGGTGATGTTTTGGCAGATCCCCTTTTTTCTTTTCACACTGATGAGTCTAGGTGACAAGACAGACTGTAGAAGGAATGAGAAAGGACGATTTCGAAGGAAAACTGTGGTTTGTTGTTTAAGCGAGGTTTATATGTTACAATTGATATCTGTTGTATTACGGTGTTCTGCTTGTCTGAGACTATTAGCCTAAGGTTGCCGCGTGAGATCCTGAAGAAACTTAAAGAATTGGCAGATAAAGAGGGTAAAGACAGGTCAGCTTTGATACGTGAGCTACTGGAACATGGGGTTAGAGAGAAGAATCTAGACCATGCGGTTGAACTCTATCGGAACGGCCAGGTCACTGGATGGAGAGCAGCTCAGCTGGCCGGCGTATCATTATGGAACTTCTATAAGGTTTTGAGCGAGAAAGGCATTCTCGTCCAATACTCAGAGCACGATTTGGAAGAGGACCTCAAAGGGTTAACTGAGGAATAGCCCTTTGCCCATAGTTTCCAACACGAGCCCACTGATATGGCTCTTAAAGGTGGGCAAGCTCGATCTGCTCAAGAAAATCTTCCGCGAAGTAATCATCCCAGAAGAAGTCTTCAAAGAATCTGTGGACAGAGGCTTAGAAGAGGGATTCAGCGATCCACTCATCATAAAGGAATGCATTGATCAAGGCTGGATAAGAGTCTCAAAGCTAAACGAAAAAGAAGCTAAGCTCTGCCAGAAAATTATGGAACATGCCTTCGAGATCCATCTGGGGGAGGCCCAAGCGATCATACTAGCACATGAAATGGGTATGCTACTGTTGATGGATGAATCCAGTGGAAGAGCGTTCGCTGAAACATGGGGCCTGAAAGTTAGGGGTACACTGTACGTCATCATGAAAGCAATCAGAGAAGAAGCACTGAAGAAAGACGAGGCAAAGGAAGCTTTATTACAACTCATAAGCAAAGGATTCAGAATCGAACCAAAACTATTGGCAAGAATACTGAAAGAAATTGAAAGCTTCACTCAACGACATAGATGAGGACGGTTTTCTATAGCATCGAGATGCTTCGACTAGAATCGCCTTAGATATGCAAGGTCGCCAAAACACTTGAAGGAGACACCGACTAATTGAAGCAAGATTCGAATACGTAACCGGCATGGACAACTGCAAACTGTTCAGAAAAAAAGACGACGCTCGCGCTAGCGTCCGCGGGGTCGTCGGCTAGCTTGGTCTAGGCTACGAGGATCCTGATTACTATCTAAGTTCACAGAGTCTTTAACATTAGTATGTGTTTCATCTATCATTTTTGATCAGTGATTTTGTTCACTAGGATCACTGCATCCAATCCCTTTCGATAATAATCAGGAATGTAACCAGTAATTTGGAAGCTATGTTTTTGGTAGAATTTGATGGCTTTCTCATTGTTTTTTCCTGTTTCAGTGTAGATTATCCTTGCGCCTTTCTCTTTGCTCCAATTTATACTTTTTTCAATAAGCTTGTGACCTATGCCTTTGTTGATCCACTCTGTCTTTACTTGAATGTAGTCAAGGTATGCAATGTTGAACCAGTTTCGATATATCGTGATAGCAAATCCAATAACCTTCCCATCGATCTCCGCTACGAAAACTCCATCTGATTGCTCCTCTAAAGCATCACATATCATTTCCTCGACGATATTTTCGGTCCAAACTCTGCCAGTAGGGCTTGGATATTCAAACAAGATTTCTTTCACATCCTTTAGATCATCGGAGCAGTAATTCCTCACGACAATTTTTTGGCTCATGTTTTAGTTCTCCTCAATAGCAATTTTTTCCGCATATTATGATTATCTTCAGCTTAGATATAGCTCTCAGTTCTCTTAGGATCAGAGAGATTGTCTTTTAGAGGAGCAGGGGAGCTTAGACCAGTAATAAGGGGTCATCGGCTAGCTTGCCCTTAGACCGCGTTGGTGACATCTCCCGCAAACCGTTTTTTCACAGCTATGAGTCTAAGTGACAAAATTGTGGGAGGAATGGGAAAAAAGGCAGGGGCAAGGTTAGGCTGATTATACTTGATTCTGAATGGTACTAACAAGTTCTTTGATAGTAAGTAATCCTAATTCTTTGCCTCCATGTTTTCTGACGGATATGGTGTTGGATTCTGCTTCTCGTTTTCCACATATTGCCATGTATGGAATCTTCTGGGTTTCAGCTTCCCTTATCTTGTAGCTGATGGTTGAGGAGCTTTCGTCCAGTTCTGACCTTATTCCAAGAGCAGATGTTCTCTCGTGAACTTCTTTAGCGTAATTGGCATACTTGTCGCTGATTGGTAAGACTTTCACTTGGACTGGTGCTAACCATGTGGGAAGGTTTCCTCCGTAATGCTCAACCAAAATGCCGAAGAACCGTTCTATTGCTCCAAGTAGTGCTCTATGGATCATCAGGGGTCTGTGTTCTACACCGTCTGAGCCTATGTAGGTCAAGTTGAATCGTCTTGGAAGGTTAAAGTCGAGCTGTATTGTAGAGCATTGCCACTGTCTCCCTGAAGCATCTACGATCTTTATGTCAATTTTTGGTCCGTAAAAAGCGGCTTCGCCCGGCATTTCTGTATACGGAATTTTCTTT
>Ga0315312_1000274_pt1 | contig 73050 bp, 61 predicted proteins | sample TDP7_MG_FD_203629 | JGI IMG/M metagenome (GOLD analysis project Ga0315312, IMG submission 203629) | Freshwater sediment microbial communities from Lake Towuti, South Sulawesi, Indonesia - TDP7 | ecosystem: Environmental > Aquatic > Freshwater > Lake > Sediment | place: Indonesia: South Sulawesi... | reverse complement strand
CGCCCAGTTGAGTATCAACCAACCCAAGAAAAACCATTAGAAGAAACAAGGAAAACAAGCTACGACGAACTTGTGCTCAAAGAAAAGCCAAACGTAAAATGGGAGGACGTCATAGGCCTCGAAGACGCAAAGAAAGCCGTCAAGGAGGCCATCATTTATCCAGTTCAGAGACCCGACCTTTTCTCTTTGGGTTGGCCCAGGGGAATCCTTTTGTTTGGTCCGCCTGGATGCGGAAAAACCCTCCTCGCCGCCGCCGTTGCAACCGAGATCGAAGCCACGTTCATTTCTGTGGACGCGGCGTCCGTCATGTCCAAGTGGCTAGGGGAAGCCGAGCAAAACGTTGCCAGGCTTTTTGCCTCAGCCAGGAATTCTGCCCAAGAAGGTTTTCCAGCCATTGTGTTCATCGATGAACTGGATTCTCTTATGGGGATGCGTTCCATGGAGGTTGGGGGAGAGGCTAGGGTGCGCAACCAGTTCCTCAAGGAAATGGATGGCATAATGGACAAGGGAAGGAACATTCACGTCTACGTGATCGGGTCCACCAACAAGCCGTGGGCATTGGACTGGCCCTTCATAAGGAGGTTTCAAAAAAGAATTTTGGTTCCACCACCCGATCGCCAAGCACGCGTAAGAATGCTTAAGCTATACACTGAGCATCTAAGGCTGTCAGACGACGTGGACTTCAATGAATTAGCTAAGCTCACCGAGGGATTTTCAGGAAGCGACATACGGGACACATGCCAGTCCGCCCAACTCAGAGTCATAGGAGAACTTTTCGAATCCGGCCGAGCAAGCAACAAACAAGCAAAACCAAGGACCCTATCCATGAAGGACTTTTTAGAAATCCTAGAAGAGAGGAAACCGAGCGTTTCGCCAGAAACACTGCCATTGTATGACCGATGGTTTGAAACCTTTAAGGCGCTTTAGGTCCAGTCTGCAATTTTCTTTGATTTAGTTTTCTGATTTTACCTCCCCGGAAAGGGATATGCGCAGTCACACGCAGTCGTAGTCAATCCAGTCAAGTGGCACTTGAATTTGTCGTTATGTCCGCCTTTTTATAGGTAGACTTCGGCTTTCAGCAGGTACGCGTGCTAAGGATTAAATTCACAAATAGCATACTGGGGTTAGTTGGTGATTTGTTAGCATGATGCGTGGCTATTCGAAGGTTCTCGTGACGGGCGGGGCGGGCTTCATTGGTAGCCATCTCGTCGACAGGCTCCTGAAGAACGATTTTGAGGTCCATGTGATAGACGACCTTAGCACAGGGAAATTGAAGAACATTGCCCATCACCAAGGAAAAGAAAATTTCCACTTTATTAAGGGGGATATTCAGGACCTCGATCTAGTAAAGAAAATAGTCAAAGACTTAGACGCAGTCTTTCATGAAGCCGCGCTCGTGAGCGTGCCCCGATCCGTTGAAAATCCTGTCCACACAAACGAGATAAACGTTACTGGAACCCTGAACCTCCTCAAAGCCTGTGCGGATTCGGGTGTAAAGCGCTTCATCCACGCCTCCTCATCCTCAGTCTATGGGGAGACGGAGACCTTGCCAAACAGGGAAGACCTTAATCCTCAACCAATTTCACCATACGCCGTTTCAAAGCTGGCTGCAGAAAGCTATGTTAGGGTCTTCTATGAAGTATACGGCCTTGAAACCGTCTGTCTACGCTACTTTAATGTGTATGGCCCGAGGCAGACATACGGACCCTATAGTGGAGTTATAACCATATTCATAAACCATCTGTTAAGTGATCAGCCGCCCAACGTTTTTGGGGACGGAGAGCAGACCAGGGATTTCACGAACGTTCAAGACACGGTTGAAAGCAACATGCTTGCCCTAAAGAGAAAGAGCGCAGTTGGCCAAGTCTTTAATATCGCCACCGGCGTGGCCACAACCATAAATCAGCTGGCGGAAATGCTCCAAGAAATTATGGGCAGAACAAACCTTAAGGTAGTATATACGAGTCCAAGGCCGGGTGACATAAGGCACAGCTACGCCGACATAAGCAAAGCCAAAAGGATTTTGGGATATGAACCAAAGATCAGCCTCAGAGAAGGGTTAACCCAACTCGTTGAATGGTGGTCAAAACATAAAGCATAACAATGCTAAATTTTTATGAAGGCTTATTTATAAAGAACAGAATACAGAACCCTAGGGATGAAATCAATGAACATAATGAGCATGCCTAAGCAAGAGATCATAGACGCTGTTAAACAATGCAAGATAACGATCTGCGTTATAGGCCTCGGGCGCATTGGTTTGCCAACCGCCGGAGCATTTGCAGAGGCTGGAGCCAAAGTTATTGGAGCAGACATAGACCCCAAAATTGTTCAACTCGTTAACTCTGGCCAAAGCCAATTCCGCGACGAACCAGGATTAAACACGCTAATTAAAAAGGTTGTTAAGAACGGCAGGCTAAGGGCAACCACCAATGTTTCGCCTGCTGTAGCAGAAGCGGAGGCCGTGATTGTTTGTGTGCCCACGCCCGTGGATGAAAGCAAGGTCCCCGACTACTCCGCGATTGAGAAGGCTTGCAAAGAAATCGCCAAGGGGCTCAAGAAAGGCAGCTTAGTGATCATTGAAAGCACAGTGGGTCCAGGAACTGTTGAAGATCTGGTAATCCCACTTCTCGAAAAAGGAACGGACATGAAGGCAGGGGTTAACTTCGGTGTAGCCAGCTGCCCAGAAAGAGCCGACCCAGGTCGAATATTGAAAAACCTCAAGAAGGTTCCTAGAATTGTAGGGGGAATAAACCCAAAAAGCGCTGATGTAGCTGTAGCACTATATGAAGCAGCCCTTGGAGTAAAAATAGTTAAGGTTAGCAACCCAAAAACCGCCAACGCCGTCAAATTAACTGAAAACCTTTTCAGAGACGTGAACATCGCGTTGGCCAACGAATTCGCCATCCTCTACGAAAAGCTTGGAATCGACACAATCGAAGTGATAGAAGCCTGCTCAACCAAATACAACTTCATGCCCCATTACCCGGGCGCAGGCGTGGGTGGGCCCTGTCTCCCCGAGAACCCCTATTACCTAATTGTTGAAGGAGTGAAAGCGGGTAACATTCCTTATCTGATTCGTTTTGCCAGGGAGATTAACGACCGCATGCCAGAGCATGTGGTTATGCTGGTGGCTGAGGCGCTGAATGAAGTGGGGAAAACTGTTCGAGGATCCAAAATCGCCATATTAGGAGTCGCGTACAAGTCGAACATTCATGATCTACAGTTGACCCCAGTGGAAAAGGTTTTCAATCGATTAAAAGAAATGGCCGCAGATCCGGCAATCTACGACCCCATGTTCAAGGGCGAAAGGGTTTTCGGCATTAAGGCAGCAGAAAGTTTGGCTGAAGCAGTTAAGGGAGCTGACTGCATCGTAATAGGCACGGCCCATGAGGAGTTTCACGGCCTGGACCTGGCAACCTTAGCCCAGATGTGCAGGAAGCCAGCTGCCCTTGTGGACTCTCGGCATGTAGTTGACCCCTCAGTGGTTAGGGAGTATGGTTTCGCGTACAAGGGTGTGGGTAGGCCCTGAGAAGGAGGCTATTAAGTGTGTTAAATTCTGAAAAATAATTTTCAACTTTTGTAAGATTTCGGCGTGCACGCTAAGTGTTTTGTTTATTTCTTTATTCTGCGGAAAGCAAAGTAGATGCTAGTCCCGATGGACATGGCTAGTGGTGTCGCGAATGAGAACTCGGGCACCGGCGAAGGAGGTATAAGGGTATTAACGCGTTTGTTGCATTTGTAGTAGCACCAACATCCGCATTCTTTCCATTGTCCGTAAATTGTTATTTCCTCTTCGATGGGAAGATAGCCATCCTTGAACACACTAACATATATCGTCTTGTTATTCGCGGTCTCGTCTGTGTTCCACCTAAACCAAATCACCACAAACCCACAAAGGGTGTGATCGCTAACTGAGCCGCCCATCTGCCAATTGTCACACCAATCAGCCTTGACTTCGACCTCGTTAGGTACAGTGACTGTGACCGTGGCGCAACTTATCTTATTGCATTCTGCATCCTTTACTTTTTTCCATAGAACAGCATACCAAGTGCCATTGCTACTCTCAGTGACGACAACGACAGTTTTGTTAATAATACAACTTTCGTATAGTGCCTCTGGGTCTGTTTGAAATCTTGTCTCGAATTCCTCCTCTGCGATAATTTCCTGGGTCTCCCCTGAAACCGTTAACGTTGCTAACGCTATTACCATTCCTATTAAAATTATGAGGATTATTTTCCTCAAAGTTTAGCACCGTATCTTCATTAAAAGGGGATGAAGGGGTTATAAATTGCTTATGAACCCAAAATTCTTGTGCAGATTGGAAATAAATAAGATTGTAATAGGCTTACATTCCTGAAGCTGTTTTTCGATACAAACGAGACTGGCTGGCATGCATACGTTTGTATTTATTATGTGGGTTTGAAAGTCTTTAAGCCTGTTTTCCATTTAACATGTCAAGAATAGATACGGTATTTACAATACCGTCGAACAGTAATCTATAAGATGAATCTTCATTTGAATTATTGTATTTGTGTTTAACAAGTAATTTATTTTAGATTGATATATCACTTTTGGACGTGTTTGAGGTGAAAATGGCTTTGGGTTTGAAGGAGCGAAATAAACGTGGCAATGTAGAATGGACTTTTCTAGTAACAGCTATTTTGGCCATCATTATTGCAGCTGTGGCACCTGTTATGTTAGCTTCTCTAATATTGGGTAGACTGCAACGTTCAACGACCACTGGCCCATTGTAAGCTAAAGCCATCAAGGTTGCGGTTGTTAAACTGATAAGGGAGGTGAGCTGATGGACAAAAGGTTGCTGAAACAGGCAACGTTACTGCTCATGGGTTTTCTAATGTTTTCTTTTGGTGTCTTTGCAGTAACACGATATCTAAGAGTTCCTACAGGAGGAGAAATAAATCTTATGGGAAACCTAGTGGCAGACCCATCCAATTTTTCATGGGGTAATGTGGCTCTTAAAGTTCCAGTAACCAGAAGCGTAAACTTGACTAATACAGGAAATGCGACGATAACGAAATTAAACTTAACGTATGTCCAAACAACGACAATTCTTATTAATTACACGGTTTCTTGGAACTTAGAAGGTTGGTCTATTAATCCTTCTGAAACACTTAAAGCAAACTTCACTTTAACAGTCTATAACGCAACTAAGGGTTCCTTTGCTTTAGAACTTTACATAGGTGGCGAACCATGACCCTTATCGAGATTCTACTGATCTGTGACTAAGTAGATCAACAAATCAGCAAGTCCTTCTACAACCGCACCACTCAACTGTTTATTGAATGCAAGTTCGAGTATTTCATCAATTGCTTTCTTATCCCAACTTTTTCGTTAATTCACTAATCCGCGCGCGTTGCGTACTGCCGGAGTCTATGTCGTTGTCCCTTTCACCCTTCCTAGGCCTTCCCTAATAATCTTATATATCACCCCTCAGTCCCTGCAGAAATATTGACGAGACATGCTCATGGCCTCCCAACAAAATTCGGGGTTCCCAATATCAAGCCTAACCTCATCGGGCTTCAGCTTCACTGCCACCACTTTAGAGCCCCAATCAATTAACCTCTGAATCCCGTCGGTGAGCTGAATCTCCCCACTCTTACCAGGCTCTGCTAAGCTGTCCTTATTATGTCTTCTAAGAATTTCTAAAAAGTTTTGATCTGATGCGAAATGGTCGGCTATAGCCCGCTTTCCACGGCCCACGATGAAACAAAACTCCCTAACCCCCACATTATAGAGCTGCTCAAAAACGGCCTGCAACATAGGCTTCAAACAAATTCTGCCACTCCTTGCCACTGTAAAGATGGGAAGCATTTCCTTAGGCATCTCCTTTGTTACCGGTAGAAGACGGGTGCCCCAATCTATAATGGTTAGTGGTGTTCTAGACTAGAATACAAATTTACTTACATAATTTAGCCCCAACTTTACGAATATTACAAAATTTCAAGGCCATAGATACACTAATAAATAATCTTCTTGATCTTCGTAAACAAGTCTAGTATTTTCTAATACGAAATCTCTAACATCTGGTTCAACGAATATCTTAAAATGTCCATCAACGATTATCCATGTGCGCTTATGACGATACAAGGTCTCATTCAGTTCATCTAAGCTGTCTATTATCGTAGAGTTTAGATAGTAGTCCTCCTTCTCGCTCCGCTGTCTTAAGAAGAACAGGTTAACATTTCTTTCTGAAATGATCTCCTGCAGATAGTAGTACACTGAAACATGTTGCGTTGATATGATCGCATCCCCGTTCTGATAACGTTGCTCTATGAATTCACATGCTCCGCGAATGTCTCCGGGGGATCCTTTCCAATCTTCGATTTCGATATCTGGGTTGCGGTGTCCGGGCTGATAATAAGAGAACGCTTCTGTTAGTGAAACGTCAGAATACGGAATTAAAATACGTACATAAAGGTTTGAGACTGAAGGGAAAATTACCACTGCTAAAATTATCCATGTTGTTGTTTTTTTTACTTTTTCTCTATTTAAGTGACTTATAATTTCACTGATTCTCTTCGTAACAAACTCTGAGGTGCGGTTAACGAGTTGCAACAAAACAAAGCAAGATGCCAGCACAAAAATTGGCAGAAGGAAGAACAAATGTTGCCCCGAGAGGTGCCCACGCGTTGTTACAGTTGTAACTATTGGCGTCGAATTCAGTGGAACCAGAAAATTGGAATAGAGATAAAGCAAGTTTCTATCTTTACTCACGAACAAAACTAAGGCCCCTATAACCATTAAAAAGGAAAGCACTGGATATATCTTAAAAAAGACTTTGTAGGCAGATAGAAAGTCATGTATCAGCCAGCTTAGTTGAAATTGAAATACCGGCATCTTCAACCCCAACTCCACAAAGAAAAATAAGAAGCCTGCAAGTCCAGCAACAACGGCGCCAATCACTATGCTACGGTATTTAATCCCACTGATGCCTCTTGCAAAGAGCAAAGAAACGAAAAGACTCAATATAAGCGTCAACGCAAGTTCATGGCTAAATACCGCACACAAAAAAGAAATAATCAACAAAATATTATATTTAAGCGGATGTCGTGGCTGGTTCCTAGCAACATAAATTTTGTAGAAAAAATAAACCGTTAAAAGAGAGAAAAATTGAAACTGGGCGTACATCCTTGCCGTCCTCGCCCATCCGACAGCCCACGGCGACAATGCCACTATTACTGTCCCCATCGCTCCAGCTCGTTTGTCGCCTAAATCCTTTCCCAAAAAATAGATCAAGGGCAACGTCAATACGCTGAAGATTAGACTACCAATACGGGCAGAAAACTCGTTTATCCCAAACACTGTAAAGAAAAAAGCCATCGAATAAGAACAAAGTAAGCCCCGCCGATATAGAAAACCGGAAGGTAAAAAAGGATATCCGTCGTTAATGATACCCTGCGCAGCCAAAACCTGAATCGCTTCATCATACCAGAAACTTTGATAACCCAAATATGGCAGGCGAATTACACCTACAAAAGCCGTAAACGCCACAACAACAATAAGGTCTTTCCTCTTTTTGAGCAGCCAAAAAATCTTATTAGGAGCAGGTAATCCCTCTTTCATGTTGTATTAACTCCAACAGTTCTCTTTTACAGTGTGTACATCGTCCCTAAAGTCTACAATGATATAATAATTATGGGCTTAAAATATAGATTTAGCTTACGCCATGACCACTCGAAAATTACTAAAAACTTACCCTCATACACGAAAAAGATAGAAAAATGGTCAGGTAAACATAGAAAAATGTTCAATATACCTATTTAAGTAAGTGTACGAGATAATATTAAGGAATTAGCGACAAAATTTACAATATCCGCTTCCGTCAGGGAGGGATTAAGAAGTGAGAATAAGAGATGAAATTAAAAATCAATGGAGAAAAATGTGGCGGGAGCGGATAGAAGACAGGGTGAGAGCCGAGGGGATCGCGAACCAAAACTATCCACTGCTCTTTGTTGAAAGAGGGACAGTTATTATTGCCACGAGGGATTATAAGCCCTTAAGCTTTGATGAGATTTTACAACAACACCGGTCATCTAGTACTGAGGGTAAGGACAAGGATGGGGTTCCTCCTAACCCCTTTATTGGTGGATGGAGAAAATTCATCAGAGAAGTGATAAGTAAGCAGAAACGTTTCACTCGGCGGAGAAGGGCTTTGTCACCAGAGCCGAGGAGCAGGAAGAAGCAACTTTTAAAAAAGGGCGGAAGAGGATGGACACACCGCTCATAAACGTGAAGGATCTTAATTTACTTTAACTATCCTTTTTGGAAACTAAATCACAAGTTTTACCTGATTGAGAGGGCCTAGGGATTTGGCGCGCGTGTTTATCACAATATTTGAGCAGCTGGTACCAATAAGTGGTGGAGGAACTCCAAGGATTAGAAGTGTTATTGATACTTTTGTTGAGAGAGGGCATGAGGTTTCAGTTGCAGCATCCCTGGCAGTGGATGTAAAGGAGGCTCTTCAGATTTTAAAGTGCGATAAAGTTTTCCCCCTTAAGAACGTAAGTCGACTTGACAAAAATAAGATGGCAAAGTACCTTTTTTATCATCCTTTTAATGTTTCTAAAGTTGTATTTGAAGCGAGGAGGTTAAAACCAGACATAATAATTGCACATAATTCTATTGCAGGCTTGGCCGACTTATTGGCTAAAAAATTTACAGGGTGTCTCACCGTTGTAGATATGACCGATTTAATATTTGAATATCTACCGTCCTACCGTGAATACGTTTCCTGGACATCCAGCTTTTACACCTTTGGGAGAGAAGTTGAAAATAAAGTCATACGGGAAGCAGATAAAATAATAACTATCAGTAACGCCATGAAGGAGATTTTGATTCAGAAAGGGGCAGAGCAAGAAAATGTAGACGTTGTTTACGACGGCGTCCGATCAGATATTTTTAAGCCATATAAAAAAGAAGCACCAATTTTAAGACAGAAGTATGCAGAAGGAGCGGAAAACGTAGTCATGCATCATGGGGTCATTGATCCCCAAGATCGTCCTGAAATCTTGGTGGATGCGGCAATACAAGTTCTGAAAGAGTATCCGCATACTATGTTCTGGCTCATAGGTGACGGTGCGGCCATTCCCAGTATTAAAGATAAAGCTAAAAGGAGAGGGGTGGAGGAACACTTTTTCTTTTCAGGATGGATTCCTTTCGAGAAGGTGCCGTTATTCATCTCTGCTTGTGATGTAGGCTTGGTAATTTTGCCAGATACCCTTTCCGCCAGAATCAGGGTCACCCTTAAGGGCTTTGAATACTGGGCTTGCGAGAAGCCGATAGTGGTTCCGGAGTTGCCAGCTCTTGAGGAGATAGTCATGCCAGAAAAGACGGGATTATTTTACAGACCTGAAGATTCTGAGGATTTGGCGGAGAAGATATGCATTTTGCTAGAAGATGGTCAATTATCTAGAAAAATGGGAGAGGCTGGACGAGAATTAGTTGAAAAAAAATACAACTGGGATAAATTAGCCACAGAATTTGCGACCAAATGTGAAGATATGCTTTATTTCATATGAGATTAGAACACACAAATAATAAAGATCCCCAAAAATGCGAGGTCAAATGAATTGAAAGTGCTTGTTACAAATCCACCTTGGCCTGGACCAGGATACGGAGCTAGATCAGATGTAAGATGGCCGCATAAAAGGAAGGATAAATATCTAGAATATCCAATCTACTTGGCTTACGCTGTAGCCGTCCTTGAGAAATCGGGGATCGATGTGGAGTTCATCGATGCAGTCGCTGAAGACTTATCAATAAAGGACTTCGTAGACGCAACAAAAAAAATTGGACCGGACGTGATCGCCATTGAATGTTCAACCCCTTCTATTTATTATGACCTCCTGACCGCTAAGAAACTGAAAGAAAAATTAAAGGACATATTCATAGTTTTAATGGGCTCACATCCTACATATTTCCATAAAGACATCTTGATGAAAAACGAGTTCATCGACGCGATTGCAAGAGGGGAGTTTGACCTAACCATTAGAGATTTATGCTTGACTATTTCAAATGAAGGAGAGCTTAAGAGTGTAAAAGGAATTTCATGCCGAGATAATGACGAGGTTCACGTAAATAAGGACAGGCCCTTAATTCAGAATTTGGATGGCCTTCCCTTTCCGGCGAGACATATCGTGAAATCTGAAAGCTATAGAGAGGCAGTTTTCACTGGTAAAAGGTGCACAACCATGGTGAGTTCTAGGGGTTGTCCGTACCAATGCGTGTTCTGTTTATGGCCCAGAACTATGTACGGTAAGAAGTTCAGAGCGAGAAGTCCCGGAAACGTTGTTGATGAAATTGAGCATGTTGTAAATAAATACCATGTGGACGAAATATACTTTGATGACGACTGTCTCACACTAAATAAAAATAGATTAATGAGAATCTGCAAAGAAATCAGAAAACGCGGGATTGATGTCAGGTGGATGTGCCAGAGCAGAGTCGACAATGTTGATCAGGAACTCCTTAGAGAAATGAAGAAGGCAGGTTGTCACTACATAAAGTACGGAGTAGAATCCGGATCCCAAAGTATGCTTGATGTGATGAAAAAGGGCATAACATTGGATGAGGCTAGAAAAGCTTTCTACCTAACCAGAAAGATTAGAATAAAGTCACAGGCCTTTTTCTTATTTGGCTTGCCGTGGGACACTCATGAAACAATTAGAGAGACAATAGAATTTGCTAAGGAACTGAAGCCTGATAGTGCTCAATTTGCCGTAGTGGTGCCTCATCCTGGTACGGAGTTATATGATATATGCCTTGAGAAAGGTTGGCTTAAATTTGACTCGTGGGAGGACTTTGACTGCCGCAAGGCCCTCATCGAAACGCAGAATCTCTCGGGTAGAGATGTGGAGAAATATCGAATAGAAGCCTATAGGGAATTCTATCTTAGACCAAGCTACATTTTGACAACCTCTCTCAAAATGTTGAAGCCTGAGGAAGCCAGGAGGATTCTCAGGAGTGCTAGATCAATAATTGAGAGGATGTTATTTTACGGAGAGCGAAGAAAGAAGAAATGACATTAAGCATGCATGCGCGCATGCCAATTTTGAGAAAAATGATCAAGCGGTTAAGCACGACAGGATTAAAATCCATTTTTTGGGGAAGTTCAATGTTAAAGGTTGAACAAAGGTGAATATCTGCATAATATGTTTCCATCTTTGGCCCATCCCTCCAATACGTGGAGGGGCTATAAATATAGTAACTTTCGAATTGTCGAAAGAACTTGCTAGAAGGGGGCATCACGTAACGACGTTTTCTATTAGAGACCCTCTTCTACCGAATTACGAGGAAAGTGAGGGAATCAGGTATTTTAGGTTTAGGGTGCTCCCCACTCCCTCCGTTCCATGGGCCTTTCGAGAACGAGGATTCTGGATACCGAAAAAGTTACTCTATTGTTTTTCAACCTTAATGAAAACACTTGAGATACAAAGCGAAGTCAGCATCATTCAGTGTTTTGATCCGCTTGTCGTTCTTTCGCATACCGTCTCCAAAACTCTCCTAAAAAAGCATGTGGTGGCAAGTGTTCACTATCCTTCAAAGGGCTGGCGACTTCTTCGTCTTGCAGATCGTGTTACAACTGTTAGTCAGTTCATGAAGAAGCGCATTTCAATAGATAATGGAATACCAGAAGAAGAAATAGAGGTGATCTATAACGGGGTCAGCACTGAAGAGTTCAACCCCAGAATTGACGGAAGCGAAATACGGGATAGATACGGCTTAGGCGAGTCCCCCCTAATACTTTTCGTTGGAAGAGTAACCCCTATCAAAGGAGTCGATTGCCTTTTGAAGTCTGTCCCCCTCATAGCAAAACGGATACCAGATGTCAGAGTTTTGATTGTTGGTCCCTTTGCCCCTGGTGAGCCTCCTGCTGAAAAGGAGAGGTACAAAGACCGCATAAATGATCTTGTAAGGAGGCTCAAACTAGACAATGTGACGTTTACGGGTCCCGTTGACGTCTTCAAAGAATTGCCCAAAATCTATGCCGCATGTGACGTATTTACGTGTCCCTCTATAGTTGATGAAGTTTTTCCGCTCGTGTGTGAAGAGGCTATGGCTTCAGGAAAGCCTGTTGTTGCAACACGTTCTGGGGGAATACCCGAAATCGTGAAAGATGGTGAGGTAGGGTACATTGTCCCTAAGGGCGACGAGAAGCAGTTAGCCAAGGCCTTAACAACTATACTCGAGGATCACAGCCTGCAGAAAAGAATGGGTAACGCTGCTAGAAAGAGAGTGGAAGCGGAGTTCTCTTGGGATATAATCGCAGAAAAATACCTAAAACTGTACCAGGAGTTAATAAAATATAAAAGAATGTAAATAAAAGAAGAAAAAGGAGGAAATAATCATCAAGCTACGTTGGCTGATCGTCATAGTGTTCTTTCCCTGTTTAATCATTTCACTCTGCTTGGGTTTACTTACTTACACTCTTCGCATCCCCTCTAGCGGGGTAATTGACTACTCACCTCCGGAGCTTTTGGCTTCTCGCTGGCTCGTAGCTGCACCTAGGGCAAGTGGGGAAGTGGGGTTGAGTTGGAGGTATGACAGTGATACCAAACGAGTCGGCTACAACGTTTACCGAAGCATCACTCCGAGCGGTGGATACGTGAAGCTCAACGTTAATCCAGTGACAACCACCAGCTACGTCGATAGCGGATTGATAAACGGTCAAACATATTATTACATTGTTAGGGCCGTGGACGCTAATGGTTTGGAGAGTCTCGACTCCAATATTGCCCAGACACAAGCCAGTTCCCAATCAGGGAGAGTCGGCGTTGCCGCCAGAATAAATATAGCCACAGGCATCTCGGGCGACCCTTGGAGAGGATGGCCTTGGGGTGGCCTCCTTGTCGCCGACTTAGATGGAGACGGGTATATAGAGTTTCTTTTAGCTGGATGGAATGGAGGCACAAGAATCTTCAAAGTCTACAGGGTTAACGGCTCATTACTTTGGGAAAACACTCACAACAATCCGAACGGTAGATGCCACTACTGGGAAGGACCTATCTGCATCTGGGACATAGACAGAGACGGCTTCAACGAGGTCATCACTGACTATTACGAAGGCGGAAAATGGTACGTTGCTGTCCGAAACGGTGCTACTGGAAGTATCAAGACTATGGCTCAACTCATGGCTAGACCTTATAGAGCCTTTCAAGTAGCGGATTTCAGAGGAGTGGGCTATCCACAGGATCTTTATGTCACGGTTCATCCTAGCGGAGGAGTAGACGACGAAGTTCATGACGGAGCTTACGTGCAAACTTTCAAATATGAAGGAGGTCAGTTGCTTCCACTTTGGACCGCTGGACCGTTCAGTGGAGGCGATATGTGTCATCTCATCATGTCGGGAGACGTGAACGGCGATGGTTATGACGAGTTGATGACAGGGCAGATTCTTCTAGACCACAATGGGAAACAGATATGGTATCGCGATTTGCCTAGGAGTCATGCGGATAGTCTTTGGATTGGACAGCTTGCTGGTGAGATGGTTATCTTACGAGGCTCGGAGGGGGCTGGAGGAGTTGTGAGTTGTTTGGACAGATACGGCAACGTAAAATGGCAATATACTGTAGGAAGCGGAGATGCACACCGTATCTGGGTTGCCAAATTAAGAACAGACTACCCTGATAGGCAGGTCATGTTTTACAACGAGTATGGAGACCTGCAACAGTACGTCCTTTCAAAAGATGGGAATTTCATCATCATGGTCAATGTTGGCGATCAAGATGGCATGACGATACTTTGGCGTGGAGGAGATACTGAAGAAATCTATGGAATGAACTCAATAAAAGACGCGTATGGAAATCTAATTCATACTCGAAACGTTCTAGACGGTTTAGAATGTAACTGCGTAGCCGATGTCATCGGAGATTACAGAGAAGAATACATAGCTTATGACGAGAACACGCGGGAAATAGTTATCAGAACGAACGCAGACTACAACCCTCTTGGGAAACTTTCTTTATGGGAAGACCCAAAATATCTGGAGAATATGGTGAGTAGATGGATATGGTAAGAAAGAGAACTCGTGGACAACCCTACAGGAACGTAGTTTTAGGAGAGATCGACTGGTACACAGTGCGTGGACTAAGTATACTAATGTAGACGATTTTTGAATTCATTATACCTGAAGACAGAGAAACTTCCAAGTCGTTTTCACGTCTATAAAGTCAACATGGTAGACGATTTTTTGCGAGCAATTTTTCCGTAGATATAGTTACGGACAAACTAGAGAAGTTATATGATGCTATAGGAGCCGGGGCAAACACATAAAACCTTCTTTGTGCAATTAAAATGCTGGCATAATAAGGTATCGTCATGAAGGTGAATGCCATTTTAGTTACACGATCTAATCACTCGAAGAAAGTTTATTTTCTCACTAAGCATATGCGTAACCTTATAATGTTTGAGATGTCCAGACGTAAACATCTTTTTATCTCCAAGGTGGGATTTTATCCGTATATAGCTACTTTCAGTGTGACAGATAATTGTAACTCCAGATGCGTTACCTGTAGTCAATGGAGAAAAAAGTCATATAACGAGTTGACAACCGACGAGTTAAAAGATGTTTTTGATCAACTATCTCTTACTACAGTGAGAAATATTGCCTTTACTGGCGGTGAGCCGATGCTGAGGCAAGACATATTTAAGTTAGTCAGATATGCATCTAGTTTGGGCTTTAGGGTTTCTATGGTTACTAACGGACTCTTAATTAATTATGAAAAAGCCCAAAAACTCGTTAAGAACGGGCTCGCTGGCGTGTGTATATCCATAGATGGTCCAGAAATAGTTCATGACAGGATTAGAGGAATCACTGGCGGTTACAAAAAAACGCTTTTCGCACTCAAAATATTTGCAGATTTGAAGAAAAAAGATGAGCATATCAACGTCAATATTGCAACTACAATAATGAAGCCTACATTAGATTCTATCTTTCACGTCGTAAATTTAGCTGAAAAATTTAATGTTACCATATTATTCAACCTCCTCGATTTTAATCCTTATTTTTTCAAAGGGATTATGTGGCAAGATCTATGGATAAAAGAACAGGAAAAGTTGATTGAGGTAATGAATAAGATAATTGAGATAAAAAGGCAGAAGCCATATCTGATCGCTAACAGTATTCAATCCCTTGGATATGCTAAACAATACTTCAGGGATCCTTTAAGAAGAGATATTCCCTGCTATTTAGGTTTTATTGAGCTTTTCATCGGTTCACATGGGGAAGTATACCCGTGTTGGGCGCTAAAGCCCGTCGGAAATTTAAGAGACAAAAAGTTACGAGATATTATTAATTCAGAAATATATAAACATAAACTGTATGATATGTGGATTAAAAGGTGCCCGGGCTGCTCTTGTGGTTACATTCGTAACCTCGATTTTCACATTCCATCTTTTTCCAGGGAACTCTGTGCACTTCCACAGTTCACGTTAAAGCGCATATTAGCACTCTGATTTTTGGTAAAACGCATAATGATGATCAATGCTGAAGGTGAAAATTATTGAAAAATTGTTTGATTGAGCGAGAATATCCTCCGCCCATTGAGGGTGGTCAAGGGAGGCATATGCATAAATTAAGCAAAATATTATTGCAAAAATCGCATAATGTCGAAATGTTCACATGGGGGATGCAACCAAAACATATAACCATCTATGGAATCTTTGGACTATTGTATGTTCAGCCACGGTATCCTTCGTATTGCTTATGGCAATGATTTTTGGAAGATCAAGAACGGGTTGAAACACCAAGAGACTTGATCGCAAGGCTAATTGTTACTTAAACCAAGGAAGCTTGGAGAGACTTCTCCGCTTGTACTTGCTTGAGGATGATTCACGACAAAAGATGAGCATTAAGAAAGACATTGAGACAATACTCGGTAGTTATGCTCCGTATCTGTTTTTCTCGGATAAACCGGTGCTGTCCTCGCCAACTCTTGAAATTGGAGAAAACATCTGCGACATTTAATGCACCAACGGATTCTATAATCGCAAGCTTGCGAAACGAGGGAAGCAAGGCTTTGGGAATCGAACTGGACAGAGAAGCCATTCGTCTGACTCACAGATGCGGTTCTGATGAGGAGACTGATTTCTTGATAAGGGATGCAGAAAGACGCTCTGAAGGAAATAACTCAGGTGCGCACGAAGCAATAATTAACCTATAGGCACCGAGTAAGAAAACGCGTGGGATTGCTATTAGAAGATTACTGATGTTAGTGCCGTGCGACATTTTCCCTCCTTTACATGGCGGCGGCGTGCGTGTACGCTTTACGATCAAGTATCTATTGAGAACAAACCAATTGAACGTTTTTTTGAATCACGTATATTCACGTGGCGGCAAAATAGACCTTTGTCATCCGAATCTAACCATTCGGTATTGCTCAAGGACGATTTTAGATTCTCTTGGATACCGGTCAGTATTGTTTAACCCATTCTATCTGAAAGGATCCTATGACCTAATGAAAGCTAACAACAGTGATATAATTCAATGCGAGCTGCTGTGGTCTGCGGTATCAGGTATTCTTCTGAAAAAGAAGTTCAATAAGCCCTTGGTCTTCGTGGATCACAACGTAGAATATTTGAAGTTCAAAGAGTTAGGAAAGTTTGTCTATTCTTGTTTGCTCCAAAAGATCGAGAAAATCTGCTGTGAACAAGCTGACAAGGTCGTCGTAGTTTCGGAGGTCGACAGAAGTCGTATGATAAAAATCTACGGCATACCTGAAGAGAAAATACATATCATACGTAACTGCACTGACCCAGACGTGTTCAAATACAGCGAAGAGGGCCGGGCCTCTGTTAGACAAAGATATAGTATGAGCAATGAAACAATAGTTGTGACTTTCCTAGGGAAATTGGATTATATTCCCAATGCCACCGCTGTCAGATACATAGCAGAGAGAATCTATCCGGCTATTGTAGAAGAATACCCAAAATCAAAGTTTTTGATCGTGGGCGGGAACTACGAGCCTCTGCTGAAGTATCAAAGAGAGAACATGATCTTCACGGGATACGTCAACAACTTGCCAGATTATCTCTCAGCATCAGATATCGTGATAATTCCAATCGATTTAGGTTCAGGCACCAGATTGAAAACGTTAGAAGCCGCATCCTGCTCAAGATCAATAGTCTCGACTAGAAAGGGAATAGAGGGCCAAGATTTTTTAGACAACAAAGAAATGATAGTGACGGAAAGTGTTGATCAAGATTTCACTAAAAGCATTATAAGACTCATTGAAGATGAGCAGCTAAGGGAAAACTTGGGAAAAAACGCTAGAAAGAAGATTGAGAGTCAATACAATTGGAGAGAAGAGATCAAAAAGTTCGAAGAAGTCTACGAAAATGTTCTCTAGGCCACCTTAGCTGGGAAATTGTGGAGACACACTTAACTTGACTAAAGGTTCTAAATCGAGTTTGGCACTCAAATACGCTCCACTTTACTTAAGAGGCTTCTATGAGTACCATATTAAGAAACACTTTTGGACACTTGCTCCAAGGGAATTCATGTTCCCCATCACCTACAGATGCAATGCCCGATGTATTATGTGCAACATATGGAAGCTCCCAAAAAGGAAGGAGCTTTCACCGCAACAAATAGAACAAATAATTTCAGATATACCGTTTAAGGGAATCCAAGCAGTCAACATAACAGGCGGCGAGCCAACACTAAGAGAAGACCTCATTCAAATAGTTCGTGTACTCATAGATAAGCTGCCAAAATTGAAAAAAATCACCCTCACAACAAATGCTTTAGACACGGACAGGGTTACCAGAACTTGTGTAGAGATAGCTGAAGACTTCAACAAAAAGGGAACAGACTTCCTCGTCGAAGCGTCATTAGATGGAATCGGAAGGACTCATGATAAGGTACGAGGTGTTCCAAACGCCTTTAAAAAGACTAGTAAGACTATTCTCAAAATAAAACAACTTACCAAAAGGCATCATTTCCGCCTGGGGGTTAACACTGTGATAAGCCCGATTAACCTGCGCGACGCACCTAATGTCTACGAATGGTGCAAAAAACATGACATCGACATGTTCTTCACCGTCGCGTCTATTGCAGAAAACTATTTCTCGAACATAGGCAAAGAGCATTTACGGATTAAAGATGATAATGAGAAATATCTAATAGAGTTTTTACAGAAACTGGTAGAAGAAAGATCACCGCTGAATTTCCTGGCCTACTACTACCATGACCTAATAAGAATGATAAGAGACGGCAAGGAAAGGACGACTCCTTGTGTTTTCGCGCTAGACGCCTTCATTCTAGACGCCTACGGCGACATGTACTACTGTATGTACAGCAAAAAAATAGGGAATTGTCTCATGAGGAGTTGCAGTGATATCTATTTTGATCCTCAGAACTTGGCCCATAGAAATGAGATGACAAAGAACCTATGCCCGACATGTTTCATCAACTGTTTCTCAAGCATAGGTCTCGGAAAGGAACTGATCAGGTATGTCAGATTTTTGTTGGGTATGCTTTAACAAAAATAGTTTTAAATGGGTTTCATATTACTAAAATCGGAAATGTTTTTTACAGCTGGTCTTCCCATCAAGATAGAGTGAAAAATTATGGCGAAAATTGAATCTGCTAGTGAGAAGCAAATGATGTTGTCAGTGGTGGTTCCGGCCTACAACGAAGAGCCGTCTGTGCCTCTTTTGGTGGAACGATTGGTTCAGACGTTTGAACAAAATCACCTTAGAGGCGAGATAATAATAGTTGACGACGGCAGCATGGATAACACTGGAACAATCGCAGAGGAATTAAGCGGAAAATACGATAATGTGAGAGTGTTTCACCATAAGAGAAGAATGGGAAAGACTACAGCTCTACTTACTGGATTAGAAAATACTTCTGGAGACATCATAGTCATGATCGATGCAGATTTACAATACGCCCCGGAAGATTTGCCTAAGTTTTTGGATAAAATAAAACAAGGCTATGATGTCGTCAACGGTTGGAGGAAACATAGGAAAGACTCGATATTTAGGAAAATCCCGTCCTCATCGTATAATTTCCTCTCAAACATATCTTTCGGATTGAATCTGCATGACCAGAATAGCGGATTTAAGGCCATGAAGCGTGAAGTGTTAAAGGAACTTAATCTTAGGACGGAACAACACAGGTTTATTCTTAATCTTGCACACTATAAGGGCTATAAGGTAGGCGAAGTGGAGATTCAACATTTTCCTAGAAAATACGGAAAAACGAAATATGGATCTTCTAGAATAATCTTGAGTCTTTTAGATTTGATCTCCCTGAGGCTTCAGTTGTCTTTCGTGGAGCGCCCAATGGTTTTGTTCGGTCTCTCAGGAATTGCCCTTTTTCTCACGGGTTTCATCGTTGCACTATCTGCAGTTATACTGAATGTTTTTTACGGCCATCCATTTTCTCAGCACTATGGTAGGCTGTTTCTAGCGGCTATACTTATGATTACCGGGGTCCAGTCATTCTTTTTCGGTTTCATTGCCGATATGATAGCTAACTTGAGAGAGGAGCAAAGAAGGTACCTCGAAGCGAAAAAATAAGTTAGGGGATGAACGTTATTTGCTTCAACGATATCTAAATCTTGCAAGGTCTTATATCGGGTATAAAACTGACCTGAAACCTTTTCTTAAACCCTTACATCTTACATTCGTCGTGACGTTGAACTGCAATTTGAGGTGCCCATTTTGTTATGCCTGGAGAACCCCACACAAGAATGAGCTTAGTTTCGAAGAGATCGAAAGCGTTCTTTCTAGCAGAATCCTAAGAAATTTGATTTCCATAGGAATAACCGGAGGGGAACCGTTTCTTAGAAACGATATCGTGGACATCGCGTCGGTCATAGCAGATCGAATTCCGGCTTTGACAGATTTGAGGATTGTGACTAATGGTTTTTACTCTTCGAAGATAGTTTCAAATATACATGACATAATGGACACTACTGGTTTTCATATTTCCGTAAAGGTTTCTACAGACGGTATGGAATCAACGCATGACAAGATCAGATGCGCCGGTTCATTCTCCAAAGTGATGGAGACGCTGAGCGGCTTAAAGAAACTAAGAGAAAAAGGTTATGACCTCTCAATTTCGATTGGTTTCACTGCGGTGGACCAGAACATCGGAGAAGTTTGGAAGTTATACGATAAGTTTGGAGAAGAATTTGAATTCTTCTTTAAGCCTGCTCAATCGTTGCCAATCGTTCCTGATTACTGCCAATCACTTCCAATTTCCAAGAAGAATCTACAATTTCTCATTACGTTCACTAATCTCTATTTGGAAAGGGAGTTCAGCAAGAAAAAGCCGTCCTTGTGGCTGAGTGCTCGAAAGATGTATTACAGATATTTGCTGGACTTCTTGAGGTTTCCAGATGTGAGGCCAGTTCCCTGTTCTGCCGCTTATTCGTTTTTCAAACTTGATTCGGATGGAACCGTTTATCCTTGCTCGGTATCAAACCTCAAGCTTGGCAATGTTAGAGAAACTCCGCTTGACGAGATATGGTATTCCCCCCTCTCGTTTAAGATCAGACGAAAAATTAGGTCAGGAAATTGTGCTTGCTGTACCTCATGTGATCTGGGGCCTTGTATTTTGACTAGTAGATGGCACCAAATCATATTCGACTACATCAAGAGAATTATTTCTTTTACTTAACGATCTTAAAGGGCTCTCAAAGGAGACTGAATTATATAGTCCTCTAAAGGAAATGTTGAGAAATGGCACAGTATGAAGGTACAATTCCTAGGGGTGGTTTGAAGAAAGGTTTTTGGAAGTACGTGATCGAAGTAACTGGAGAACGTTCTTTATCCAGATTTCTTTGGCAAGGGTTGATTTTTAACCTGTTTTCCGGCTTTCCCACAGTGGTGGGCTCAGTTCTTAGAGGCTATGCCTATCGGGGAATTTTGGGGCATGTCGGGTCAAGTTGCCTCATCGAAAAGAGCGTCCGCTTCTTCGCGCCTCAAAGGGTCTTTCTCGGGGATAGAGTGCTCATATGTGAACATAGTTTTATCAATGCCAGCTATTTAGGGAGCGAGATACAAATTAAAAATGATGTTCATATCTCTCGAGGCGTTTACCTTAGAGCCATGGGTAGGAAGATTATGATAGATGAGTTGGTCACCATAGGGACGGGATCTATAATTTGGGGCCAAGTTGAAATCGGTAAATATTCACAAATAGGTCCGCAAGTCCAATTTTTAAGTGAGCGCCATGGTTTCGACCCGATGACCCCAGTGAGATTTCAGGATGTGCCTGCGTCAGAAGCGGATAAAATAGTAGTCGGCAAGGATGTCTTTATTGGGGCTAATGCTATTGTACTTAACGGAGTTACTCTTGGCGATGGATCTATAATCGGGGCAGGGGCGGTTGTTACAAAAGATGTTCCGAGTTACAGTATGGCGGTTGGCATTCCAGCGAGAGTGATAAGGAAACGAGAATAGAAGTTGCTCATAAGAAGTCTTAATAATCAGCTTCGAAAGATGAACCTAACTATTTAACTTATAAGAACACGAGGCATCGAAATGAAAAAAAGGAAATCAACGATAGTGCAGCCTCCTTCCTTAGGACAAATATCCAAAGGCGGACTGAGGGCGAATTTTTGGGACTATGTGGAAAGGGTAACTGGCCATCGCTCTCTAAAGAGGTTCATATCGCAGGGTTTAGTGCTTACTCTGTTATCTGATCTTCCAAGCGTATGGGGAGTCGTCTTAAGAGGTCAATCATATAAAAAAGTATTGGGAAGCGTTGGAGAAAGCTGTTTCATTGAGAAGAACGTTCGTATCAGAGTACCGGAAAGAATTTTTTTGGGAGACCGAGTTATTATCGAAGAAAACGCGTGTCTTGACGCCACCTATCATGATAGTCAGATAAGATTAGGCAACGATGTTCGCATAGGACGGAGTTCTGTTCTTAAGGCTGGCATCGGAGAAATCATTATACATGATGGAGTTCTAGTTGGCAGGTTCGTATGTTTTGTTGCAAATGGGTGTATCGAAATCGGTAAGAATTCGCTACTGGGAGACATGATTACGCTCGCAAGCGCTAATCACGTTTTCGATGACCCGGCCACACCCATGAAATTTCAAGGTATCGAGCTCAGTAGAATAGAAATCGGCGAGGATGTCTGGCTCGGTTCCCTTGTCACAGTCTTGCCTGGAGTTAGAATAGGTGATGGGTCAGTGGTCGGGGCGGGGTCAGTCGTGACAAAGGACATTCCCCCCTACAGTGTGGCGGTCGGCAACCCTGCGAAGGTTATTAAGAAAAGGGGATCGGCGAGTTAGGTCTTTTGTTGAAAAAATACGACACTTAGAAAAGTTTTGGCTCAATATAGGACATTTAAAGACGTAGTTATGGGTCGATATCAATGTATTCTTCATTATATTCGAAACTAAGATTCCTCAAAAATCCAAAATTAGGTGAAGAAACCACCTTTCTTCAAAAAACTCAATGGTTTAAGCGAGAAGAAATATTAGACATCCAGCGAAAAAGATTAAGATCATTAATAAAGCATGCTTATGAAAACGTACCGTATTACCACGCGCTTTTTAAAGAAAGGGACCTGCGACCTGAGGACATCAAAACCGTTGAAGACTTAAACAAACTGCCGACTCTAACGAAAAATGATATTAGAAACAACTCTAGCGACATCATTGCAAAGAATTTTCTGCGCTCACAAATGATATCCTACTCCACCGGGGGAACTACTGGAGAACCTCTTCAATTCTGTGTTACTAAAGAATATGAGAACGCAGCCTATGCCGCTGAGTTACGTGCATATGGTTGGGCAGGGTATAAGTTGGGGGATAAATACGCATTATTATGGGGTTCTCCTAGGGATATTAGAGAATTAGAGAAACTACGTAGCAAAATTGAGAATTTTTTTGCTAGATGTGTTATATTAGATGCTTTTGAGATGTCTAAGGAATCAATGAGAACCTTTGCTTACAGATTAAAAGAATTTAAGCCCAAGATCATTAGGGGATACACTTCACCAGTTTATCTGTTCGCAAAGTATTTACTGCTTGAAGGAATAGATAGCATTAGACCAAACGCAGTTATTACAGCTGCTGAAACACTCTTTGATCATGAAAGACAAACAATTCAAGAAGCGTTCAATTGTGAAGTATACGATTTTTACGGTGCCCGTGAGGCAGCAACGTTGTCATCGGAATGTTCTGAGCATTCAGGGTATCATATTAACGCGGAGAATTACGTGCTGGAGTTCCTGAAGGAAGGTGAGTATGCGGCCCCAGGGGAGACCGGGATAATCTTGGTTACGAACCTTCGAAATTATGTTATGCCCTTTATAAGATATGAAATTGGTGACTTGGGTAAGCCTTCAGATGAAGCGTGCCCCTGTGGCAGAGGCTTACCGTTAATGAAGTCCATAGAAGGCAGAACTATTGACTTCTTAGTTGCTTCCGATGGTCGTTTAATATTTGGTGGTCCGATTCTCATATTCAAAGACCTACCCGTTAACCAATTTCAAGTCGTCCAAGAAACGCGTGAAAAAGTTATTATTAAAATTGTTATAGGAAGGACGTATTCGGAAGAAGTCACCGGCTATGTACTCAACGAGATGCATAAGTACTTAGGTAAAAAAATGCGGATTGACATTGAAATAGTTGATTCAATACCTCCTACAAAATCTGGTAAAAGAAGACATGTGATATCAAAAGTGCCAATAAAATTATGAAGGAAAATGTGATGAAATTCAAAAAGCCGCACTAACTTTCAGTTAAAAGCCTTCGTGTTGTAGCACTTCTTTAAAAGGTTAAATGAAATAAACCCATAAATAGAAATCTACGATTCTTGCGCCCCTCGAGATATAGGGTATAGTCATGTGAGGCATCTAGCAAAACCTTTATGAGAAATTTGGTTTGGAAGACACGAAGAACTTAAGAGAACATGTCAGGCTGGGATAGGAAGTTGACGGAACTGAAGTATGGCCTGAAGGAAAAAATGTACGTAAAGTTAAGATCCACTTTAGAGTTCAAGGGGTATGCATGGTTTGAAGGCGAAAAATACAAGGTCAGAATGTCTAGAAGGACAGGAATGATCGATAGATTATGGATTAAAAACGGCACCTATTTTAATCTAATACACCAACTTGGTTTTGCCTACAATGAATACTATGACGTAATGAGCGGAACGTATTTTAATCAGAACTATGCGAAAACTCGCGTAGTAGTGGATAAAGACAAAATCGTAGCTTCTGGGATCGTACGCAACAAAAAATGGGTTGAGGGAAAACTCTTGTTCGTGAACCAGTATTTTTTTGAAAGCGACATGTTCAAAATTAGGATAAACCGTGAATTTCTATCTGATCTAGAGGTACGTGACGATTCTGTGTGCTTTATTTTTACACGTAAGCCTGATTGGATTAAAAAATACTCCATGCGCATAGATGACAAAATTGTAGCATCCCAATGTGAGCGCATAGCGAAGGAATGGAGGGAAGGCGAAGTTGAACCCGTGTGGGCTGAAATGAGTGGAGATACCGAAGGTGTCAGAATCATGGTAGAATACGCATCGCCTGGACTAAATGAAGCTGAGTTCCGTTGTTGTAATCCGTATCCAACCTACAAAGAAATTGAATTTTCTTGGGGTAATGGGAATGTTGAAAAAGGTCGAAGAGAAGAATTATTTGTTTCAGTCTTCCCACTAACTTTCTGACATTTACTGCCAAGGCAAATCTGGCTGATAATGGAATTCATCAAGAGGCTAAATATATGAGGCTTCTTATTGTCTCACCCAAAACAAGACTCACCGATTCGGTGAAGTTCGCTGAAGCCCTAGCCCCCTTAGGAGTGAACACGATTTGTGTGCATGACGAGGATTATTATGCTCTTTCCGATCGTAAGGTCTTGAGGCATGTCCCTTTTCCGAAGTTGCTTAAACTCATCAAGCGATTCAATCCTGACTTCACGTTCACATTTATCCCTTATTACACAGTTTACATGGCAAAGTTGCTGAATAGGCCTCTACTTGTGCACTTAAGGGGTGACATATGGACCGAAGTAAACTATGACAGAGCCAAAAATCCTTCATTTTCTGAAAGAATTTTTTTTGTGTGGATAAACTTTGTTACGACTCACGGTATTGAAAAGGCTGACCTTATCCTCCCTGTTTCTAAGTGGCTTGAGAAAAGGGTTAAACAACATCTTCCAAAACATCCAACCCATGTCCTTTATAGAGGTGTAAATCCCGAAGAGTGGCTTCCGAAACCATGCATAACGCCGTTCAGCCTCAAACATCCCGCGGTCGTAGGCACCTTTGAATTTCGAGTTTACCCAAAGGTTGTAGGGCTGTTGAAGTTCATAAAATGTATAGAAAAAATGCCAGATGTAAACTTCTACTTTGCTGGAGCAGGCCCTTACATGAACTTGATTGAACGAAACCGTCCATCTAACATGTTTCTTCTCGGAAGACTTTCCAAATCTAGAATTCAATCATTATTAGCGAGCGGCGATGTATTTGTGCATCCCTCTGGGCTAGATGCCTTACCAAGAAGCGTGGTGGAAGCAGCCCTTATGGAAAAGCCAATAATTGCGTCGAACGTGGGAGGGATACCAGAAATTGTGGAGGACAAAAAGACGGGATACCTGTGCGAAATCGACGATACTGATCAATGGGTTGAACAGATACGTTTCCTTCTCAATAATCCCAGTTTTGCTGAGATGTTGGCCAGAAATGCCCGAAAAGCTGTGTCGAAGAAATTCGACTGGAAGAATATTGCTAAGGATTTCGTGAATAAAATGCGTCTCGATGAATGGTGCGAAGGCTCGTGATAGAGGATTAACCATCCATTTGTCCTAATGAGAGGTTTGGTGTACACAAATTCTGGACTGACACTATACATCGACGCTAAGCGGAGCCACTAGAGTGATGCCTACGATAAGGAAAAGAAAAATGATTTCTCTAATCGATTTTCAAGTTCTCTGTGAACCACGATGCTTGACATCTGTTGCTCCTTCTCAACTTTTCGAGAAAGCACCGTGGAGGAGTGCAAAAGGAGGCATAAGCATATTAAAAAAGCTAATAACTTCCTTCGATTAGTTACTTCTCCTACAAGCAAGGCTGTATTGGTTTACTTATTTAAAAAGGGAGTTGCCTCTGAAGACCAGATTCAGCTTGTTTTGAAAGTTGAAAAGATTTCTGAGATATTGAGTCAGCTAGATAAACTTGGTCTGATTGGACGATTGGACAGTCGTTTCGGGAAAAAAGTCACGAATACGTATGAATTGACGAAAAGGGGAAGAGTCGTAGCTTATTATTTGGCCGCATGGAAGAACTCTCCCCTAAATGATTTAGAAAAATTCGTAATCGTGAATAAACTCCCCCCCAACTCAAAAGTTCTGGATGTGGGTTGCGGAAGTTGCAAGACACTTTTTTCTATGTCAAAATATAATCTTGATATAGGTGTCGGCATTGATCTAAATAAATTAGCTCTTCGTCTTGCTAGGGTGTTGCTTGCTTCATATGATTCAAAGGAATTAGAACATTTAATGCTATTAAATGCAGATGCACATTTTTTGCCTATTAGGGATCAATGTCTCGAGGTTGTGATATGCAGTGTAACCTTACCCTATTTGTTTAATGAAAAAGCTATAGCTGAGATGTCGAGAGTGATGTGCAAAGGCGGATTCATCTTTTTACGTGTGCATCCTGCAGTATTTTATATATCAAGATTATTTGAGGACCCTCCGATGGGTTTTATTCGTTCTACAGCTGTGCTTATTAATGGACTGCTGTTGCACATAACTGGCAAGCAACTAATGTTAAACTTATTTGGCAGAAAATTCTGTGAGGTTTTTCAAACACAAGAACGAACAAAGAAAATGTTAAAAAAATATAATGTAACTGTTTGTGCATCAGATCCATATACTATAATAGGTTTTAGCACGCGCTAGGTTCAAAGCAGATTAATGAAGGGATAGCGTAAACTGTGAGCAGGGTTCCTGCGAGAAGTATGGTTATCCTTTTGACCGTCTGGTTTTTCTAGCGCGTACGCATATGAATTACTAATCTACAGATAAATTTTAAGTCCATAAACCCTTTATACTCTTCTTCCCTAAAACAAGATAAAGATCAGGAAGATCAGGGATAATCGGCTTGAAAAAGAATATTTTAGTGTTAGCTGTCATTGTTTTTTTGTTACTTCAGGTGTTTTCTGTATGTTTTATTGTCTCAGCATCTGCAGAATCAGTCTGGATCGCTGAAAAATATGCTGGAAACCCCATCTACACCGATAACACTTTGGATGGTGCATGTTGGCCTGTTGTAGTTAAGGATGGGAGCACGTATTGGTTGTTTTATTCGATTCGAGGTGTAGGTGGGAGGCAAGAGATAAGACAAGCGAGAGGGACTAATGGAATTGATTTCACCTATTATGGCTATAATATTACTGTATCACCGGGAACATGGCGAGACGATGGCATCGAAGCTCATACCATATTCAAGTATAATAGCACCCATTGGATCCTCTATGGTTGTGCACAAAATCCAGCGGATGCGTTTGCAGTAGGTGTGTGGTTTTCGACTAATCTTATTAATTGGACAGAACATCGTTCTAATCCAATATTGACCCCTACAAACGCAGAAAGCGTTGCAGACCCGAATGTTATTAGACTTTCTAACGGAACGTATTTGATGTATTATGCGTCAGAATTTGCTGATGTATGGCACACTTCACTTGCTACGTCTTCAGACGGCTTGGTATGGACTAAGTACTATAATAGTGATAACCCTATAATAAGTGCTCAAGCAGGAACATGGTATGCACAGCAATGTGCGCCTAGTGATGCACGTTTAAACGGTTCTACCCTTCAACTTTTAATTGCTGGCGGAGAGGGAGGAGCAGGAAAAGTTGGGATTCTAGAATCCACTAATTACATTAACTTCTATAGCCCAGCCTCCATCGCGAATCCAATACTTGTACCAGGGGCATCTGGCTCGTGGGATGAAGCAAGCATTGGTCACGCAGATTTTGAAGAGGTAGGTAGTCAAATTTTCATATATTACAGAGGCAGAAACTCTGCGAATCTCCATCGAATAGGAAGGGCAGAGTTCAAAAGGATCGATCAGCAACCCGGTTTTCTGAAGCTAAAGTGGGCTGTGAGCCTTCCAAAGGGAAAGAATCCAAGTCAAATAACGCCTGCGATAGGAGATATCAATGGCGATGGTATAATGGAGATAGTCGAAAGTCTTGATGACCTGTTAGTGGTACTCAGAGGGACTGATGGGAGCATATTGTGGACGTATTCGCGGTCTGGTATATGTGAAGCAGTTGAGCTTTGCGACTTAACTAAGGATGGCATTCCAGAGGTTCTTGTGCCGATTTCCGGCGTTGTTAATCCCAGCGGTTCCGTGCGCCAGTCTGGATTGGTAGCGCTATTTGGTAATGGTAGAGTATATTGGAGTAGGGACGATCTAGGTGGAAACGATTGCCCAAGTTTTCCCATCGTCACACACGACATTGATGGAGATGGATATCCCACCATTTTCTTCGCTTCCACCACGTGGACATACGACTACAGCGCACGATTAACTTCTATAACTCATGACGGACGGAAACTGAACTCCGTTTGGGTTAACCATCCATGTACAGGAGGCTTAGCCCTTGCAGACTACGATTTTGATGGAAAATTCGAGGTTTACATGGGCGACAGAAGTTACGCGTACGACCCTCCCCGCGGAAGAGGAATGCGATCTTGGTGGGCCAGCGACTTGACTCCCAGATGGGATCAACCAGAAGTTCTAGCGAGTGCTGCTCTTCCAATAATCGCTGATGTCAACGGAGATGGACTACTAGATGTACTTTCTGGAGATGTTGACGCGGCGACAATGATGGGAATGGTTGATGTTCTCTCCGCAGCTGATGGTAGTTTTATCGCCAAGCACCCTGTAGGATCCGTTGTACTGACACCAACAGTGTATGACATTGATGGCGACGGACATCTTGAAGTAATATCAGCTACACCCTTTGAAATTCCTCCCGAATATTCCCAGCTCTTCCGCAAAGAGTTAGTAATATGGGATCTAGTTGACTCAAAAATAGATGCAACAGTAAGCATTCCGTACCCCTGTGTGTGGCCTCCAAAAGTTGGTGACGTGACCGGCGATGGAAACATGGAGATCATATTAGCGCCTGGTGACTATAATAGCACAGCTGACTATGACATACTCATCTATGACAAAACGCTTAGCCTGCTACAGAGGATACCCGTTACGGGTGCGGGACAGTTAGGACCAGCAGTTGTTCAGGACATAGATGGAGATGGCCTTAACGAAGTGGTTGTTGGAGGCTTCAACGGAAAAATATTGGCCTACGACACACCAGCACCAGCACCCACACCAAGGGCAAGGACAGAAGTACAGTTCTACAGCCAATACAGGCTGGGTGCCGCAGAATATGTGCCACCTCCAGGGGTCAGGCCAGGTCCTCCTCCTGCTGATAATACCCCACCCTATACTACAGATCACAACCCAGCCCCTGGGTCAACAGGAGTGCACATCAATACCAATATTGCCTTAACGATAAGAGATGCTGGGGTAGGAGTAGATAAATCCACCATAGTTATGAAGATGAATGGTCTTCAAGTAACACCTACCATATCAGGTACTCCCTCAGCTTACACGGTTACCTATGATCCACCAACAAATTTTGGCTATGAACAGACGGTTTTAGTTATGGTAGATGCCTCTGATCTAAATGGCAATAAAATGGCTACTGATAGCTATTCCTTTACTACTGAAAAGAACAATCCACCCTCCATCCAAAATGAAAGCCCAAGAGATGGAGCTGTTAACGTAGGTTTAAACCCAATTTTGCAAGCAGATGTATCTGATTCCAACGGAGATCCAGTTAATTGGAAGATAGAAACCAACGTTACTGGAACTTGGACGAATTTGAATTCTGGCACACTACCCAGTGGAAGCGGAACAATATCTGCTTCAACATCAAACATGAACAACTACAACACAAAGTACTGGTGGAGAGTTAATGCTTCAGATCCATCTGGTTCAGGCAAATGGACTTATAAAATCTACTCATTCACAACATCTGGCCCAGCTCCAACTTACGAAGATTTTACCACTTATACTGAAGTTGACCCGAACAATCACATTGCAAGAAGTGCGTATCACATTGATTTTGATGCTCGTCTATTTGAAAGTGCTTATATTTACAAAGACAAGGGTGTGGGTTACTTTAGTAACTTCGAGCATTCAGTTGATGCTAAAGCGGTGACCCTCGGAAGTAACGCCGCAGAAGGTTCTATTTGGGGAATGGCTAATGACGTTGGCGACTTTCAGACCTTGGCAGAGAACGGTAAAACTTTGATAAGTGTTCGCTTCCAAAGAGCCGGTTCAGGAGATGCAATATACATCGTTATGATAGAATATTACGGTGGTAACTATTACTTCACCTATTATAAATGCTCCGCTGGAACAATGTATTACTTTACAATTAAGAAAACTGGGACCTCGCTCACATGCAAAATTTACTCTGACTCTGCACGAACAAATCTTCTAGCTACCTTAAGCCTAACGTTGCACGCTGATCACAGCTTTAGGTATATCTACGCTTGCTCTACTTGGTATTACCCTACTTTGTCCCAAGACAGAATAATAGACATAGATATCGAAAACTTGAAGCTGTAATAAGTCGCATTTGAATGATTTCAAAGACTCGCAGGTAGGAAACATCTACACCTACTGTTGTCAAGAACACCTTCAGGTAATAATATCCGTCGGAACAGGCTACTGTTTCAAAATCAGCAAAAATGATACGGACTTTAAATTTGAAATTCATTCAGATCCAGAAAGAACAAATCTTTACCATACTTAGAGGTTAATACTACATGCCAATCATAAACCTTGGGGCGCGCTACGACTGGGATACGAAGTTGGGAAATAAAACCTTATTAAGTCTTATTTTAGAGGGCGGATTTAATGTCAGAAATAAAGAAGCGTTATGATCAACTCTTTGAAAAAACATACAAGGAACGACTAAAAAAATATGGTTCCCTTAACAAAATATTCGAAAATAGGATTAACACTCCTTGGCATCAGATGGCAACCGAGTTTTTGTCAACATTGAATATGAAAAACAAGCTTGTACTTGAGGTCGGTTCCGGTTGGGGTGTTTTATCTGTAAGGATGGCGCAAATGGGAGCCAAGGTAATAGGAATCGATATTTCATCTAAAATAATCAAAATTTCGAGGAAATTCGCAGAACTTTTCAAAGTCTCCGTGAGTTTTGAAAACATGATTGCCGAAAAAATAGGTTTCAGATCTAACATCTTTGACTTGGTGGTCTCGTGTGCAACGCTGGAACACATTCCAGATTACCACGAAGCCATCAAAGAGATAATAAGGGTTACAAAACCTGGCGGAAAAATAATAATTACTATACCCAACGCCTTAAATCCTGAAGTACGCAGAAGTCAGAGTCATTCAATACAACCTGTAGAAAATCTATTTACGTATTTCTCGATTTTACGCGATTTTAAGAATGTAAAGTTCCTGAGAGGAAAAGGCATCTTGGAGCATAAACTTCCGAAAAGGATCCGTGAAATAAGCAGCCACTTTTGGAGCTTTCAACCACTCAGAATGTTTGCTCCTCACGTGGCATTCCTTTTTCAAAAACAAGTCAAGCGAAATCATCCGTAGACTTCCTCTGGCTTTTCTTCTACACAAAGTTACAACAACAAACATTCGCTGTGAAAAACCAAAGTTATGGATCTTCACGGAGTACGCGAACCAGAACAATCATCCGGCTTTTACGCCGCCGGAAGCGAGGAGAGCGCACCTTAGAGTTACAATTAGGTCGCTCATTGCTTAGTAGCTATTACAACACTGTAAAATCCTCGAGAAGGAAAGATAGCGTTAAAAGGTATGGTCAGTATTCTTAATAGAATTTTCACTAATTGATTAATTTTTTTAATAGATTTAATTGAGGCCAACCTAGAGGCAGTTGAATACCATGTGATGACTCCGAATGAGAAATCTAATGTAAAAGATGTTACCACAGAAAGATCGCATTTGTAAACTAACTTTTTTAGTTCTTGAGGGGAATAAACATCATGATACCCCCATTTTTTAGTGGCTTGTTCCATCATAGACTTAGTCAATAAGAACATTTTTCTATTAGGGGTTTCCAGAAAAAGTGTGCCTCCCCTTTTTAACGTACGTCTCATCTCTCGGAGGAGAATTTGAGGCTTCTTAAAATGTTCAATTACTCCTAGTGACATTGTATAATCAAAAATGTCATTTTTTAAGGGAAGATTACGAATATCAGCCACAACAAAATCACAGTTGAAAGACCTACAATTCTTCTTCGCAATCTTACAAGCGATAGTCGAAAAGTCTACTCCAACAACAAAGGAGGAAAGTTGTGCTACCTCAAAGACTACTCTTCCAGAACCTGAACCTGCTTCCAGGCACAAAGCTTTGATTGGAACAAATCTCTCAACGTTCCCAAGGAGGGTGTTCTCCCATAATAAATTGTACATTCTTTGCCAAAGTGACCTATGATAAGGATATTTCCCCTCTCGAGCATAGGCTTTTTCCCAATGGACGCGAGTAGTCATCAACTATTTGTTGTAAGGGGTTTCTGATTAGCTTTTCGAAGTGATATTGAACTAAACAACTCTTATCCAAGTTTTCAGTGGTCTGGCCAAATAGTCTGCGAAGATTTTAGGAGCAAGATAATCTAGGACAAAAAATAAGTGGAATTCTTTGGTTTGGTTTATGGTGGTGCGTAGGGCCACTGCCTGTCGATGTCACTGATCTCTTGGAATAGCGTTATTCGTTCTTCTGGTGAAGCATAAATTCATTCTGCATCTATTTGTGCTATTCTGGTGAATAGGTCGGATCTATGAACAACAAAGTTTACTAAGTTAAGAATTGTGTTATCCTCCTTGTCAGTTAATACAAGGATGGCATTTTCTACGGGTGAATTTCGGGATAGATCCAAGGATAAGTCTATTTGGGCTGGTGTGGTTCCGCTCCAAACTGTAGTTTATCATCTCAATTCCTAAAGATAAACGCGCTAGCTTGGGACCTTGTACAGCCACCAGAATCCGATTGTTCCTAGGTCTAGGACGTTTATTTTGCCGTCGCCGTTGAAGTCCACACGCGGGTCGAACTTTGGTTCCCCAACTTCAGTTAACCAAGCATAGCCTAGCATGCCCAAGTCGATGACGTTGACTACTCCGTCGCCGTTGGCGTCGCCCGGAACAGTTGAGGTAGTGTCCACTATTATGTCGAAATGAAAGTTTGTTATTCCCTCTATTTCTGGCGATACCGCTAAAATAAATTCCACTTTTAGAATTTCTTGTGGTTCTATTTGTCCCGTATAAGTCCAGCTTAAAGTCATGTATTCAGAGGCATTCGGCGGGTCCCAATTGTCTGTTCTCAGCCAAAGAACCGCGGTTTCGTTTCCTTCATTTCTCATGTATACGGTTAACTCCTTTGTCATCCCAGGATATAGAGTACTCCAGTTAATCGCGGAAACCTGGTTTCGACAGTCACTGTCCCAATAGACTCCTACGCCAACAGTTTCTATGCTTGCTGTACTCACGCAAGTTAGGAAAAGAGACGAAAAAGCAGCGACAACACAAAGGCTCAAGGTTGCCATCGTCAGGAAGAACCTCGGTCTCAGAATGGAGCTTTTCTTTGCATCAGTAGGTTTGTCTGTGAACACTCATCCCCCTATCTATATTGTTCATGACATATAAAAAGGTAGAGTTTCTAGAAAATGAATTGAAAGTTCTATGCTGAACCCGCTAATGTTAATGCAAAAAGCGATAGGTTATAATAAAACATTCATATACTCAATCTGTCAGAAATATTCAGATGACCTTGCAAGAAAAAGTATAGAGAGGTGTCAAATCACTAATGAGTGCATTTAAAGGAAAGAAAATTTTGGTCACGGGTGGAGCAGGTTTTATGGGCTCCCATCTGACCGATTATCTTGTAAAGCAAGGGCATGAGGTTACTGTCCTTGACGATTTAAGTGGGGGTAGAAGGGAGTACGTCAATCCTGAAGCTCACTTTATTCACGGTGATCTTAAAAACAAAGAAGTTTGTGTAAAAGCGGTGAAAAATGTTGGCATAATATATCATTTAGCTGCTCATGCTGCGGAGGGGCAAAGCGTCTTCACCCCCAGATATACTACTGAGACAAACCTGATCGGGTTCCTAAACCTTCTGACAGCTGCAATAAACAAGGGTGTCGAAACCTTTGTTTTCACTTCCAGTTTAGCTGTTTACGGAGAACAGCCTCAGTTGCCCATGAGGGAAGAGCACCCTAGACAACCAGAAGACCCTTACGGGATAACAAAAGCAGCCTCCGAAGAACTCCTTGAGATTTATGAAAAGTTGTATCATTTCAACTATGTGATCCTTAGACCACATAACGTCTATGGCGAAAGGCAGAGATTAAACAACCCCTACAGAAACGTCATCGGCATCTTTATGAACAGAATAATGCACGGTAAACCCCCAATAATTTATGGAGACGGGGAGCAGGAGAGGGCGTTCACTTACATATCAGATTGCACACCCTACGTTGCAGAGTCCGCATTTACTGAACGGGCTTACGGTGAAATAATCAACATCGGAACAGAAGAGGTGGTTACACTAAAAAGGTTGGCGGAAATAATTTTAGAAAAGATGGGATCAAAGCTCAAACCCATATACGTTCCACCGAGACCCCAAGACGTTAAGCGCGCCTATTGCAGTTCAGATAAATCACGCAGGCTCTTGGGTTATGAAACCTCTACGCCACTGGAAATGGGAATTGAAAGAATGGCCAAATGGGCCAAAGAACAGGGTCCCCAACCCTTTAAATACTGGGATTGGAAAGATTTTGAAATAAAGAAGAAAGTGCCAACGGTCTGGAAGGAGAAAAAAATGTAATGCCTTGACATTCAGTGCGCACGGCAGAGCAGAGGATTTAGTTTTCGTGCTTTGAAACCAAAGCGTGATACCGGGACAGCAAGCTGGCACATGGATAAAATATAAAATAGTTGCCTACGACAATGCCGGAAAAATGCAACCAAAGATGGAACAGAACCATATTGCATCTACCAATTAATCGCAGAATTTCCATCAGCCATAATTCTGCCACTGTTTATGGCTCTCACCATCATAGCTGTCATCTATAGCAAAGAGAAGCCTCCCCAGGAAACCCAAGAAATAATTCCAAACACCGTTCGATGCCACAATGATTTCCATAAACTGGTGGACAAGCGTACTAAAGCCCGTGATGATACAAAAATTCACTATTAAATATTTTTATGTTTGAAAATTTCTTGGTAACTTTTCATTTCTTTTCTAGTTAATACGAACATGACGATTAAGAAGGTTAATGTGGCTGTAAACGTGAGCATGCTCTCTAACTCGACGAAAATCGTCTTGGTAAAGAGAACATTAGAAACAATGGTGTGTATTTGCCAGGTTGGAATAAAGTATGCTTCAAATAGAATGAAAAGAAAAAAGCATTTTTGATAGTTGGTAGGGAACTTCTTTACTATTGGTAATTTCCTTAGATAAAGCATCATACATGAAATGAGAGCGAAAACTAACATGGAGATAGGTATATAATAGGCGAAAAGCCCTGCATTGATAAATGATGATGCTAAAAATCCCGCTTCATATTTTTCTAAAGGAAAGCCACAATATTCCGCATAGAACGTTGATAGGCAATCTAATAACCCTAAAAACGGTGGAAGCAGCATTATTTTGTCGATTCTATCCAATTTTAGATCTTGACCCCAAGCTAATCATTTGTGTTGATTTTTTTAAATGAATTAATAAGCCGTGTTTCTGTATTTGACATGTCGAGAATAGATAGAAATGATAATCTATAATATGAATCTTAATTTGAATTATTGTATTTGTGTTTAACAAGGAATTTAATTTTAGTTTGATATATCTTTAAGATGTGTTTGAAGTGAAAAAATCTGAAGTATTGCCAAGTATAGTAGCCATTGTTATTATAGTTTGTTTGCTGGCACCTATTATATTAAGTTATCTAACATTAGGTAGACTGCAGCGTTCAACGACCATTGGTATTTTAGGGACAGTCAAGGCAGTAGGTGTTGGTGTTTACTGGGACAATAATTGCAATAATCGGGTTTCTTCCATTAATTGGGGAATGGCTGAACCGGATTCAGTTAAGAATGTAACTGTTTACATAAGGAATGAGAGCAATGCGCCTGTGACGCTTTCTTTACAAACTGAGAAATGGAATCCAACGAACGCCTCTAATTATATAATTTTAAGTTGTAGCTATTATGGCGGACAGGAGATCGGTGTAGATGAGGTTGTCCAGGTAACGCTGAGCCTTGGGTTTTCTTCAAGCATGAGAATAACAAACTTTAGCTTTGATATCATAATAACTGGAATTGCATTATAAATTACAGGTTTTAGAACACATGGGAATTAAGAAATACTAATGTCATCATGCTTCTTCTATGGGTTTTAGCAGGTACTTGAAAGCTATAATCCAGAAAAGAAAGACCCAGATGATGAAGAGCCCGTATCCTAGGTACGTGTGGACGGCTAATGCCGCGTCTATTCCCAGGAAATAGCAGGTTAGGAATATCGTTAATAGCCTAAGCAGGTTCACGAGTAGCGTTCCTGCCAGCCCGATCACAGTACATAATGCTTTACGTTTCAATGGGGCTTTTACGTCCAGAATCATGAGTATAGCTAATGAGCCGTAGGCTAGCATACCCTTAATCCCAGTGCAATCTGCATCGATACGCAAACCATAAGAGTTCCTATCCCTAGCTTGAACCGTAACCACGTTGCCTTTTGCAGAGGCGCCTATGGTGAAGAAGTTCAAAATAGAAACCATAAGATTGGCTAGAAAATTTTCAAGAAGTGCGACTTCAGTGAGTGCAAATTCTAACTGATAACCAACAATCAATATCGATAAATATGCGGTGGGTAAGATAAAGTGCTTTAGCCCCCTTAAGCCGTAGAAGGCGATACAAACGCTGATGAACGCTACTAGCATATCGAATAAGCCGAACATGGGTCTTCCATTTAAATTAAATGCGTTACGCACAATATTTGCGGCATAGATTCCAATGCCAACCAGCACCTCAAGATAATTACTTTTTTCTTCAATTTCGGCGATTTCTTGCCATCTGGCTATGAACCATATCATTAAGGTAAACGGCACAACGACAATGAAAGTCATGGAGGTTTGAAACAGCAGCAGTGTAATGGGGTTAAAAAATCCTAAAAGCAAAAGCAGTAGAAAAAATTGAGGTCGACTAATCATGTTTGCTACCTATCCACTCTTCGGAAGCTGATTGATTTATGCTTTGCTATGATAGGGAAAATTAAGATTTATAGCGACTCGCTACAATGTGATATTTAGTTCAGTCATTTCGCTTCTTTTTTCTGCGTCTCATTAAGAGATAGACACATACGCCTAATGAAGTGGCTATTATGATGGAAGTAAATTCTGGAATTCGCGCGGCGATTGTTGAGCCATTCAGTTGAGAAGTCTGGTTAGGGTTTTTCACGTTCACCTGCTTCTCTAGGTCATATAGCTCGAACCTGCTTCCACTGTAGAATATGAATATCTTAATAATGTAATTGCCTTCGTTTTGGGGCGGGAGGATGTTTATCTGATAGGTGAGTTCATTGTTGCTTGGCACGTTTGGTAGTCTATGATTTAACACGCTATTTACTGAACTGTTTTGGCTCTCGAAAGTGACGTTCACGTAGATGTTCTTGTAATCGTAATTGTCTGTGTTCTTAATCCAAATAGTAATATCACCGCTCTTTCCAGCCTCCCATTCGCTTGGCATTACGATTTTTACGTCTCCCAGATACTTTAACACGTAGTCTACTTCAGGATCGCTTGCCTCGTACTTGATGGCAGTTAGTCCGTGTTCGTTATCTCTTATCTCAGTAACATGATAGACGGTAGATCCCAATTCATTAAAGGTGACGCCGAGAGCCCAGTGATCCGTATAGAAGGTTGCGATGGAGCCATTGATGTACACCGCGCCATTGCTTAGATTTGCATCATCATATTCATACTTAATTGTGGAGTTAACCCAAACAAAGTCGTAGGGTTCGGGATTTGCATCACTGACAGCGTAGTTTACAACTCTGATTCTGTCAAAAATGACGTAGAACGAGTTGGTTGTGAAAAGGGTTAAACCGTACTTTGAGTCGCTTATCGACGTAACACCATAGACATATTTGCCCACGATGTTCTTCTCCAGCGTGTCGTTCAACGTAACCGTTCCAATAAAGGGTGCGCTATCGTATTCGTAGAAAGCTGTCGATGTGTAACTTGCGGTGCTTCCAACGTCTATCCTATTGTCGGTGACAGTTAAAGTGATTTGAACTCTATCCCACACAACTGATGGATCGACTATTAAAGTGCTTACTATGCAATTGCTCCCACTTTCGCTGTCATAAACAATAGTTACCCTAAAAGTCCCTTTGGCAACCGCACTTTTGCTTGTTGAGTATTCCCATCGATTGTTAATTCCGTTCCATGTCGCCTCAGTGCCGTTGATGTAGAGAGTACCGTTATCGCCGCCGAAAGGCTTTCCAGTTGCTGAATAATTAGCTTTAAACCAAAGGGTAACCTGCGTACCTACGTCTATGCGATCATTAGTGGTTCCTCCATCCCAGATCTCAACGGTTTTCTGCCCCCATGAGATTGTTGGAGAATTTGAATCGAAATCGTTTAAGCCATACGTATTATCGATTAACGAGAGTATGCTATACGTCCAGTGGCCTGTAGTAATTCCTGTGTCGTTGAAACTTTTATTTGAAATTGTTAGCCAGCTTGTTCCGTTTCGACCAATAGTGGCAGTGAAGGATACAACATCGCTGTCGTCAAGTTGTCTTTTGACGGTCAACGTAAGGTTTACCTGCGTACCCTCACTGACTTCATAGGAGTCAGCAGTGATCAATCCTTCTAACTTGTCGACGTCCACGTCAACCGTTTTGTCCTCATTCGAGTGTTCGCAGGTAACGTTATAGGTGTAAGATCCCACAGCCGACTCAGCACTGATCTCCTTAGTGTAGTATCCGCTCAAACTGGTTGTGGCGGTTCCTTTCACTGTTCCTCCGAGCTTTATATGAACTTTAGTGCCTGATGGTGGGGGAGTTATTGTTCCTTGATAGTAAACGTAGCCATCGAAGGTTATGTTTTGGCTTGGGTTAACCCGGTCATCATCTACGTTCGCTGAGTAGATGATTAAGTCGTTTTCAACACGATAGACATTCGCAAAATTTTCACTTTTAATTATATTTGAAGCGTTCATGCAGATGAGACGAACGGAGTGAAGGCCCTCGTCTGGATAATTCCATGAGAAGGTGATTTGGAAGTTTAGGGTCCACTGGTTTCCATTTGAAAGGCTGTTGCCGCTTAGTGTTATGTAGTTGTTTGGATCAGATTCTTCATTGAAAGTGTTATCGCTCCTTGTCCATTTCACTGTGAGGTTTTCACCTGTTGGGTCTAAGATTAGATTTACGTAATTAAGTTCCTGATTTGGATTTGATATGTTTGCTTGAAAGGTGTAAGCCTGTTTCTCGGCTAGGCATCCTTGGGTTCCGACGCTTGGGTTAGTGAGGGTTAACTTACTAACTATTAGTGCTGGTGTGAGTGTTACTGTGTAGGTTTGAGTTGTGTTCTCGATAACCTCAACGGATAAAGTTTCTGTGATATAACCAGAAGCCGAAACAGAGCAGTTATACTCACCCACAGCCATTTCCTCGAAAGATACTATGCCAGGCCCAGTTCTGCTGTCTACGTGACCGTTAACGGTCACCGTTACAGTTACGTCGTTTCTCACGCCGTAGACGTCGATAGAAAGATTTCCATTTATTGGTGGCGGAGGCGGTTGTTCTTTGAAGTATGCCGTTAAGGTGTAATCTTGGTCGATAGTTAATTCAATTGGATTGTCTATGCTTTCTGTGCTGTCATAAATCCACTTGTCAAAGAGATATCCTGAATTAGGTAACGCCAAAACTTGAACTTTCGTACCTTCGTCATAGTCATAGGATCCCGGAGTGGGACTTGTTGTTCCCCCAGATGTCGAAACGATGGTTAGTGTGTATTGCGTTGGAGGCGGTGGAGGTGGCTGTTCGACGAAATAGGCTGTAAGAGTGTAATCGCGTGTCATTTCCATGGTTATGGGATTTTCTGTGCTCTCAGTACTATCATAAACCCACTTGTTGAAGACATATCCTGAATCAGGTATCGCCAAAACCGAAACTATTGTATTTTCATCGTAGTCATAACTTCCTGGAGACGGACTTGTTGTTCCTCCAGTTGTTGTAACAATCGTTAATGTGTATTGCGTTGGCGGTGGTATCACACCTCCAGTAAACTCCAAAACAGCACGTTGCCACTCTGTATTTTCAGACAACAACACATCGACCCAGCCTTCGAAAACAGCGTATTGTAAATCTGGAGCATTCTCTTTGATAGCGGTCAGCCACCAATTCGTATTTCTGTACGTCCATCCTGCGCCAGCAGTTGTTCCACGAGATGTCTCACTGCTCCACATCCCAGTGAACATGGCTGTCTTTGAGTTTTTGTTCTTATATCCTTCGATAACCTCATAGTCTCGAACCCACTCATACTGCCAAGCACTAGGCGGATTCTCTGTCCAAATCCAGCCAGCATATGGATCTGGATATCCACCTGCCCAAAAACGTTTATCTTGACCTCCGCAAATTGAAGCAAACCATGATTCTGTGTTCCATGCATCATTTTTGCCATAGATGTTTAAGCCCCAATGTAAAACTGTGAACCCTCTAGCCGTCGCTAAAGCATTAAATCTGGAATACGCATTCGCAATTTGCTGTTGTGTTAAAGCATTCCTTGCTGGCTCATTTACGTATTGCGGAGGATTTAACAATTGTCCAGCATAATGCTCCAAAGTGTATAATCCAACATACTTGACGGAAGAATGAACTTTAAGTTGGTCCATACCATAAGTTACAACATCAGTCCACCATTGCTCCGATCGTGTTTCTTCCTGAAAGCCATATAGCGGATTAAAGAGAACGTGAATCACCATGTCCGTGCCGTCAAACAATTGAGCCAATTGCTTTATTTTTGAAACCTCACCTCCTATAACAGCAAACCTGCAATCTAACTCTTTAGAGAAAAACGTGATCCCAAGGTTTTGCATTCTGTCTTTGGTCTGTTGCGGAGACAAACTCCAGTAATCAGTATTAATTCCAAGTTTAATTGAGGTTTCCGCTGAAATTTTTATGGGAACCCATGCCAAGAACGTAAAAGGTAACAGCAGTAAAAGGATAGCTAAAGTAAAGATCTTTGTTGCTCGAATCCCTAGTCTATTTCTTGTTTTTTGCGTCTTTTTGGTTTGTGACATATTATGTTGTCTAAGATTTCGTTTTGAGAATACTATGCTGTCAAAGCGATAGAACATGGCTCATCACATGATGTCGATCGAGGGCATATACAGAATGTATGTGTAAGAATAAAAAAGATTGTGAAGAAGAAATACGCATTACAACGCTGTATTTAAAAATTAAGAGATTGAAGTAACATAATAACAGTCAGAAAAATTGGATATTGCTCGGAAATCTATCTGAGAAGAATAGATCTACTTTTGTTGTTACTGTAATCAACATGTTAATTCTTTATTACCTAGAATTTTCATGCGACTGAATCATAAAGTCTTTCATGCTGTTCAACAACAACGTTTAGATCATACTTTTCTTTAACAGTTCTTCTCCCTCTGAAAACAATGTTTTTCGCTAACTCTTGATCGGAAAGCAAGTGTATTATCGCATCTGCGAGCTTTTTAGAATCTCCAGGTTCGGTTAAAAGGCCGTTTTCGCCGTTTATTATAATGTCGCTTGGCCCCAAAACCTTAGTTGAAATAACGGGCTTACACATGGCCATTGCCTCTAACACCACAAGCCCGAAGAACTCGGAATACGAGGGGAGGACAACAACACTTGCCATTCTGTAAAAATGTTTGAGCCTTGAGCCTATCGCCTGTCCTGTCAAGACAAGAGAGTCCTCAACTCCTAGCCGCTTCGCAAGAGTATGAAAATACGACTTCTGAGGCCCTTCTCCTACAATGATAAACTTTGCTTGCGGATATTTCCTCAAAACCATTGGCATAGCTTTAATAAGAATGTCAAAACCCTTTACCCGGGCTAACGTTCCCACCGAAAGGATCATAGGACTAGGCATCTCAACTTCCCGTTGCGTAATCTGTGCGTCGAACGTATCCAAGTCCACTCCGTTGGGAATTATTTTTATTTTTTCACTTATTTCCGATCCAAATAGGTTAATAAAGAAATTCTTAATACCGATCGATTGAGCTACTATGAAATCTGCTCTCCTCACTATAGTCCTTTCAAGCCAAATTTCAAGTTTCAAAGCAGTCTTTCCCTTCCATCGGACGCTTTTTGGCCAGAGTAATTGATGTCCATGAAAACTGATCACCACGGGCACTTTTCTAAAGCATTTACCTACAATTCCCGCCACTCCTGGAGCGCAGCCATGAGAATGAATGACATCAAAATATCTTGACTTTAAAATTTTAAGTACCTCCAGCCCCTGCCTTAGGCTAAATAATGAGCGATCAAATAAAGTCGCGCCTGAAGGACCTACCCTTACAACGTATATTCCATCAACAATTTCAATAGGCGAAGTTCCGGGAAGCCGTCTCGTTAACAAATACACATCATGACCTCGGTCCACCAATTTTCTAGAAAGGTCATAAACAACTCTGATGGAACCATCAATTTTTGGGTAAAATGATGATGAAATCATCAATATGCGCAAATTTACCATGCCCTTTAATAAAACTTTTTTATGGTATATTAACATTTACTTCACATCATAAGGAAGTGAGTTATTATAAAATGAACGACCACACCCGAAATTTAGTAATATATTACTTCAAGCGAATTGGAATCAGAAACATAAATCATATTTCATTCGTAAAGGTGAGTCTATCCTTATGGCGCTAATTAACCTTAAAATTGGAGTTTGGCCACAAAAACTCACTTGGTCCAACAAGATTCTGTGGTTATTTCATGACGAATTTGGATATCCTGCGGAATTAATAAATGATGAAATCCAAACATACCCCATCATTGTTATTCCTTTTGAAGAGCTTATAGGGAATCTGCCAATTATCTCCCGATATATTCATCAGGGCAATGGACTGCTGATTGCTTGTAGTTCTGAGATTACGAACAATAACGATCAAGAGCACGAGGAGTTAAAGGTTCTTCCGGTGATTTTTGGTGAAGAACATCGTGAAACGGGACATTGCAATATATTAAAAAATGGGAACCCGTTGTTACCCTTTTTCCCTGATCGCAAGCTTGATTTTGTAAGAAGAAAAGATTTCAATATAAACATAACCTTTAGAAAAATCCATGTTTTTCCTCCAACAAAAACAATAGTAGAATTTGAAACAATCCGAGGTGACCGATATCCTATTTTGGCCTGCGGAAAGACAAAAGAGGGAGGAAAATTTGCCGTTATTGCTGCAAATGACGAAATCCTTGAGTGCGAGGATTCAAATTGGGGTCCTTTACTCTACTTAGCGGCACTCGAATGGATTTTAATGGAAAAACCCTTTGTGCGAAAGTGGCACTGGCCAAATCGCAAGCGAATGAATATAATTCTAACTTTTGATTTTGAAGGTCTACCGAAGTACTCAAACATGAGAAAGTATTGGTGGTGGCATCGGCGTTTCGACAGATTTCTACTTGCTCTAGGCCTTAGACGAACTCATAAATTTCTTACCGAAAAAAAGATTCGAAGCACATGGTTCATACTTGGGAGAAGGACCCTAGATACTCCAAACCTTGCGAAAAGGCTTGCTACAAGTGACTTAATCGAATTAGCTGGCCACGGCGATGTCCACATAGGTATAGATAAAACAGCAAGAAGATTTGATAAAGAAGATTTACATATTCAAAGAAAACGCTTGCAAGTCATGAGGCAAACAATCAGGTTCATCACCCATATTTTTGTCGAAGGATTTCGAGCTCCAGGCTTATACGCAAATTATCGCACCTTAGAAGCTTTGCAGGAAAGTGGTTTCAAATGGGATTGCTCCGCCTCACCCCAAACCGATTACCCCCTACGTTGGTTCTTCCTTCCATACTACCCGGTTGTTGACTGGAGAACCAAACGTAAGCTTGATATAGTTGAAATCCCGGTTACCGGACCTTGGGATCGGTGGTGTCCGGCCCATGGAAGCCTCCATTCTCCCCAGGAGTATCAGCAAGAAATCTTAGAGGATTTCAATTTTTTACACTTTATAGGCGGCATTCAGACATTAATAATTCATCCATATCAAATTGCTCTTCGGAGCATCCGATGGAAAGTAATCAAGTCTTTCATTGCTAAAATCCTTCAATTCCCCGACATAGCATTTTCAACTTGCGGTGAAGTTTACTCTAGTTGGATGCTTAGAAGCAAAATGTCGGTGATGGCAAAATATAATTATGGCACAGCTTCCATCCACATCCAAGTTAAAAATGCTGAACCCGATCTGTCACTATTGGTGCGCATTCCAGAAGGACAACGGGCTATCAAAGTGTTATCAAATGATCCCAGACCGGTCCACTTCGAGTGCTGGGAAGATCTTCATGCGATTGTTTTCGCGGTTGGTATTCAAGGGGATGGCAGATATATGATACCATTATGTAAAGTTATTAATTAGGAGACATCCAAAATTGGTACAGTAACAAATCAACTTGAACATATATACGTCATTCTGGAAAAAATTATGAAATGGTTTAAACCGATCTTCATTGTTATAACCAGAAAATGATTGAAGAATGCACGGATATCGGGGAAGAAATGCTTTGGTGTATTCGAAAAATTTGGAGAGAGAATTTGAATTAGCCAAAACGGCTGCACGGGGAGCTACGCATCTCATTATTGGAAAAATCCTTTCAAAGGTAGTAAGCACGATTGGACTTGTAATTCTAATACGACTTTTAAAACCTGAAGGATACGGACTCCTCAACGTAGCCATAGTGGCTCCCGAAATTTTTGCACTTTTCACCGGATTTGGCGTAGATGCCGCAATTACAAAGAGCCTGGCTGAGTGCAAAGACAAAGGAGAATTTGAAAGCCTCAAATCATTCATGTACCCTGGTCTGATCTTCAGAGTTTTTATGAGTCTACTTTTTACGTTCCTTTGTTTCGCCTTAGCGGAGGTTTTCGCCACAAATGCCATCGGAAAACCATTTGTAGCTCCGCTAATTCGTATAGCTTCTCTACTAGTCTTAGCGTGGACGCTCGACGAATTCTCTAAAGCAGTCTTCCTCGGTATTGACACCACAAAAGCTTACGTAATTACAATGCTCCTATTTGAGGCTCTCAAAGCCTCATTACCAATAGCTTTTATAATTTACGGTATGTCGGTCTTAGGAGCCTTATATGGCATGGCTATTGCTATGTTAATCTCGGGTTCCATTGCGATCTCAGTTTCTATTTTGTTAGTATCACGTATGGTTAAGAGTTCAAGAAGAACTTCTAACTTTCAATTATCAAAACTGTCATCGTTAAAAATGATGATTAAGTATGGAACACCCTTGATGATGGCCTCTTTTGCAAACAATGTCGCAAGCCGCTATTATAGTTTCATGATTGCCGTCTATTGTATAAGCTCTGAGATAGGTCTTTATAACACAGCTGGAAAAGTGGTTGTGGCAATTACCTTTTTAACAGACCCTATAGCGTCTGTTCTATTCCCTGCCTTCTCTAAGATAAGTCCTAAAAAAGAGCCTGGCCTGTTAGAGAAAGCCCTTAAATACTCAATAAAATACTCTAGTTTATTCATATTGCCCGCTATTACACTAATGATCATTTTATCTCGGCCGATAGTCGTTCTTCTTTTTGGAATCGAATTCGAGGACGCTTGGCTCTACCTCGCACTTATGGCTCTAGGCTCGTTAGATTATGGGCTAGGGCACTGGCAGTTAAGAAGACTTTTAATTGCACAAGGAGAAACACCCATCATTGCCAAGATTGAAGTGCTCAACGCAATTATTGGAATTTTTCTTGGATTCATTTTAATTCCTCATTATGGAATCTTAGGTGTTATTTTGATCACTTTGATTCTTATTTGGCCTTCTCTTATTATAGTAATCAAAAAAGCTTACAGTTTATATAGAGTTAAACCCCCTTTCCCCGATATTTGGAGGCTTTACACCTCAATAGCAACGATGATTTTGGTGACACTGCCCTTAACGATGGTGGCCCTAAATGTGGGTTTAAAAATAGCTGTTATAAGCCTAGTCGGTCTGCTAGTCTATATTCTTGCAACCTTATTAACGAAAACAATAAGGAAGAGTGACATTGACGCTTTAATTGAAATTTTTAAACCTCAACCCCTCATTGGCACAATCGTGTCTAAGACTCTTAAAATTATAAAAAAATACGCATTTTAGAATGCGTCGTAAAGAGGAAAACTCATTGCGGATATTTTAACGTTGACTTTACAGTTTACCAAACGAACCACAGTTGAATAATATTTAGGCAAATATTCTTTAGCGATCCCTAAGCAGCTTGAATATTTTTTTGTTTTTATATATTCTTTCTTCTTTAAGTAATATTATTGGCTTCAACATCAGAGTAATGAACTTTGGGACCTCCGTGGGGTCCACAATCTCCCCAGATTGATAATCGACTTTTAGTGGGAAGACATGAAACTTAAAAAGGCCTTCCATTGCTTTTTCTGACTTTTCGCGATACATGTTATTTCCTGTATGTTCATAAAGCCCCCAAAGGGAGATACAAAAATCAGTGACCATATCCTGATGGGACACATTACTAGAAGGATTTATTGGAAAAAGACCGATTTCAGACTGCAGAGGAATCCAAAATTCAGCTATCTTTTCAGCAAAACTTAGCAAGTTTTCTTCTCCTAGAACAAAATAAGCGTAGCATAATACATCTATCGAAGGAAACGCATAAAGTAAGCTCAACTCTTCAAGTTTTCCGCTCCTAAAATAATATTTACCCCAAATGGATCCACGAAAACACCTGGCGTGAAGAGATTGAGACCATTTAAGGATCGCACTTTTATACTTATCCTCTTTGGTTCTTTCATATAAGGCTATGAGTCCATTTAGAAGCGCGGTATTATCCTTGAATAGGGTCGAGCTAGCCTTGAACGGATTCAAATGAAAACTGGGGAATAACCCATATTTTCTGAATGTTCTATCACGAATCCACGTTATCACGAGGTCTTCCGCCATTTGCAGATATTTCTCATCTCCCGTTAAGTCGTACATGTCAACTAAAAGCTCAATAAATATTCCATTTCTGGGAATGGATAATCGAGTTCCTGAAAAGTTATGAATCAGTTTAAGCATTATTTTCTTTGATCTTTCTATTAATGACTTTTTACGATGCAACGCAAAGACGCGTTCAATGTATTGATTTTTGGAAACCACAATTCTTCCTTTGTAATAATAATTTGAAAATAAGTAGTCGATATATTCCTTGGCAAGGTTTAAGCTAAGTTCTTTCCCAGTCCAACGGTAAAATTCAATCAAACCAAGAAGTGTGTCTTCCCTCTCTGTTGGTAGCAGAGGAATACAAATTTTAGGAGAACTGGCTTTTATATGGTTCTCACAGAATTCTCTTTCACCCAAATAAACTAAGAATGGAATGTAGTCCCCTAGGTCATCAACAAGAGGTTCTTTAAAACTTTTTGCATAGCGTATTATTCTCCTCATAGCAGAGTCAGCAAGCCGTCGAACATCACCCAATTAAAGCCACCTAGCTGTACTAGTATCAAGTTAGTATTTAATGCTCATTTTCCTATCAAAAGGGTACAAGTTATATAAACATAAGGCTAAGGCACGCTGGCCTCATCGCAATATTTCTTGGTAAATGGCTATGATACGCTTAGCGGCATGGGTCCATGTGAATCTCTCTTTTACCATCTTTCTGGCATTTAAACCCAGCTTTTCCCTCAGATCAGGATAAGACACTATTCTAATGATGGCATCAGCCAGTTCATTTGGGTCTCCTGGCTTTACCAAGATTCCAGTTTCACCTTTATTTATGATCTCTGTAATTCCTCCTACTGCTGACGCAACAACGGGGATTCCACACGCCATTGCTTCTAACACAACTTTGGGAAAACCCTCATACACGGATGGCACAACAACTGCATCGGCGGCTGAATAGTATTCTGGCATTTGATGGTGGGGGATATTTTTAGTTATGCAAACCGCTCTGTTTACCTCGAGCCGTTTAATTAAGCTTAGTGTTGACTTAACAAAATGTTTTTCCAAGGGGTGCTTGGGGTTGCCCATAAAAACAATCTTGACATCTTTTAACCGTTCAGAGATTTTTCTCGCAGCTTCAATTAGAAAATTGGGACCCTTTACGGGCCTGTATCCTCCTAAATATAAGATCATGTGACTGCGAGGACTTAGTCCAAGTCTCCTTAGTATTGTTACCCGCGATTGCCGAGGGCAAAATGTTCGTGGATCAACACCATTTGGGGCGACGTGAATCCTTTCTTTGGGTATTCCATATAATCCCTCCAGCTCATCTCTGATGGACCTAGATACGGCAATGATAGCATCTGCCCTTCTCCAAATAAGATTTTGCCTAAAAATAGATACCGATCTCGTAATGCGCTGTTTTGTCCCAGCCATATCAATAATAGAGGGAATAAACTTACCGCACGCTGCTAAAATGCCTTTCGTAGTTCCGTGAACATGGACAACATAATTGGCCGTAGGCTGTCGGCTATTAAAAAGTTTCCTAAATATCGCATATGAAGGCCCTGTGGTTGCATGGGCGTGTACTATGTTAACTCCTATGCGCTTATTCAATCTGATTAACTTGTAAAGCGCAAAAAGATTGTAGGGAGTCCTCACTCTGTGAACACTTATGCCTTCTATCTCTTCAAACTTTTTTTCATATAAGCGACGCTTACAAATAATATGTACATTAATACCCAAGCCTACCTGCTCTTTCGATAAATTATAAAGAGTTGGACTTAATCCGTAGCGGATCTTTTTAGATGAGGGGAAGTTATCCACTAGTCTAATAATATTCATTGCGGTTCTAGATTCTCCATGTTTTCTAAGTTATTCCCAAACAACTAAATTTTAAGTTAAGCAGACATATAAACAGATAACATTTCAGTAAAGAGGGGGGACCCTTAACTTGAATTTCCTTATAATCACTTTCGACTTCCCACCAAAAGTAGGAGGCATTCAAACAAGAGCTAAAAATTACATTAAAAATCTGACCGAGAGGCAATATAAGATCATTACCGTCGCGCTTTCGCCCCGTAAGGACATACGTGTTCATAGTTATGAAGGAACAACAGTTTACCGATGCCCTGCATCCCCCAAACTTGTATTCCAAACATTCTTTACCATTGTTAATGTTATTGAACGAAATTCAATTGATGCAATACATGTTTTGACCGGCGCAAATACGCTGATTGGCCTTTTCTCCCTCATATATGGGAAAATTAAGAAAATCAGAACTGGAATTTTCCTGTATGGAAAGGAAATTTTAATTTCGAAAAGTAGCCCTTTGCAGAGAATAATCCTGCGGCTTGCATTACTCCTTGCCGATAAAATAGGGGTAAATTCTAAAGCAACCTCAAAGCTTCTTCCAAAAGGAGCGGAGAACAAAGTTCATATTCTCTATCCTGGGGTAGACGTCCAAACTATTAAACAATTTAGAATTCCTCGAGTTGCAAGCAAAAGTGGAAGAAAGGTACTCTTTGTTGGAAGATTAATTAAAAGAAAGGGAGTAGACGACCTGCTACATGCCTTCAAACTTGTTATCGAGAAGATACCTGACGCTGAACTGGTTATTGTCGGCGACGGCCCCGAAAAAACCATGTTACTCAATATGGCGAAAGCACTTGGGGTTCATGACAGAGTAAGGTTTACAGGCACATTAACAGGAAAAAAACTTTATTCAAAATACCAAGGATGCGACGTGTTCGTGATGCCTTCTAAAAGAATCGACGATGACGTTGAAGGCTTTGGTATGGTCTTTTTAGAAGCAGGATTGTTTAAGAAACCTTCAGTTGGCACATGGAGTGGAGGGATTCCCGAGGCAGTTATTCACGAAGAAACGGGTATCTTAGTCCCTGAAGAAGACATCAATGCTTTAGCCAAGGTGTTGACTTTATTGCTGATCAACAGGGATTTGTCAGAAAAACTTGGAAAAAACGCCTACAGACGCGTGATGAAAGAGTTTACGTGGGAAAAGGTCACCTCGGAGCTGGTAAAAATGTATCAAGATGATTAAAACATGGCTATGTAAAACTCAGTTAACCCGTTCTCACTCGTAAGGCTATGTACGCCGAAAGTAGCCACCTATGGAAAAGATTTGGAATTCTTAATTTATTTATCAAGCCTAAAAATGCCTTCTTTTTTAATACCTCGGTGAAACTCTGTATGTAAAGGGCCCTTCCTAGTCTTTCAAGCTGTTTTCCTGTAAAGACAATATAGCTACCTATGGCGGTAAAGAAGTGTGAAAGTTTACGTACTTTTAGACCTAATCTTATAAATAAGAATGCGTGATAGGGAACAAAATTAAAGTTAGTCTTAACTTCATCTATACTGTCTCCGACAATTTGTATGTTGGTGAGTTCAAGTTTTCCTATTCCATTTTTATCTGAGGCATCGAGGTGCGGCACTGAGTAAGGGTTAATTCCCATAATAGTTGTTGCGATGGCGTCGGTGGCTACTGGATTGTTACCAATAATCAGAAGATTCATTTCCTTTGGGTCTCCAAAACTAGGGCCTTTTCCCTCCATTGCAACCAGTCCGTCTATAAAGCACAGATCAGGTTTCAAAACCACGTTAACATCCCCTATTACCTTTGGTAGATAGGGGTGGTATTTTTCCTTTTTTTTATCTGATATACAACCAAACTGATTCTTGAGAACCCCAGCGTAACGCTCAAACTCATGTGTTTTTAGTTTAGCGACGGATATGAAGTAGTCGCAGCTGAGAAACAGTGAAGATAGGGTCAAACCTTTTTTAAAAAAGCGGAATCTTTTATCATAAATGGTTATCTGATCAGTTTTGCTAAGATTAACTAAACGAAGATTTTCATATTTTTTCTCTAAAGATAGATACCCGGTTTCTCGAAAAGCTAATTCTGCGTTGCGACTACTGCTGTTACTCTCCACCACGTAAATTTCAGCATTTGGATTTCGTTCTCTGATTAGTTTCACTAAGTTTTCAGTGATTCTAATGTCTACGGTTGCCCCAGAATCCGGTGGAAAGGGTTTGCAGAGATTAACTTTAATAACTATCCTCTTAGCGTTTAAAAGAGTGTTATGATCTGCCACGTTGGAGATACCGCGATCTAGAACAGAACAAATGTTATCTTCTGTCGGAATAATCCGCGACAGCATAATCGTCGATTTCAATTTTATCCTAGTTAATTATGGTCTCAACTTCGATATTAATATTAACATGTGATCGATTACTAAATTGAACTGGTAATTCATCTCGGGGGCCTTGGATGATTAAAACAGTGAGAGTTGGCCTGATAGGATGTGGAAAGATTGCTGAAATAGCTCACATGCCCGCGTATCAGGTTATCAAAAAGGCTCAGTTGGTGGCGGTTTGCGACAAAGATGAAAAGCGAGCAAGGTGGTTAGCTGAAAGATTTGGGATAAGAAAGTATTCTTCAGATCCAATAAGGATAATTGAAAATGAAGGTATAGACGCTGTCGACATCTGTTTACCAACCTTCCTTCACTCAAAATTTATTAGGCTAGCTGCTGAAGCCGGAAAACACGTTTTTTGCGAAAAACCCATGGCAAAGAGCGTAAAGGAAGCGGAGAGAGTCATTTCTCAAATTAACAAATCTGGAATAAACCTTATGGTCGGATATAATCAACGTTTTGAACGAACCTTTCAGAAAATGAAAGCTTTCATTGACTCGGGGCTGTTAGGCGACTTAATATCACTTGAGATGAGGTATGCGAAATGTGAGACCCCTGAACGTTACCTTCCTCCTAACTGGAGGGCTGACCCGAAGAAGGGCGGTGGCGCCTTGCTCGACTTTGGTTGTCACAAGATCGATTTACTGAGGTGGTTTGCGGGCGAAGTACACCGAGTTAGCGCCATAAGTGCTCACAATCTTAAGACAGAGGCGGAGGACGCAGGAGGGGTGATTTTGGACTTTAAGAAGGGCGCATTAGGCCTTCTTAGCGTTAGTCTTGTCTGCGCTTCTCCGTTCAAAGAACTCGATTCCACTGATGTTTATGGCAGCAAAGGAACGGTGCGGTACAGATCCGACGACAAGAATACAATACACATTTATCTTAAAGGCTCCCTTCTGGGTCGAACCTCTAGATTCACGGCCCTAAAAATTTCTTCCAAACAAAGCTCATACACTCTAGAATTAAAGGTATTCATCGACTCTATCATTAAAGAGAGAAAGCCATCTATAACAGCGGAAGACGCTAAAAAGGTTCTAGAGATCGTGGAAGCTGCACGTAAATCAGCAAAACAAAACAAGACAATAGTTCTGGCAAGTTAAACAATTCAACGCCAAGTAAGCTTACGTAGACAAACCCTCATTGCACCATAATTATATCCAATTGCCGTAGCCAAATAAGTAAGCATATTAAAGATGGGTAAAAGAAAGAGGTACTTCTTATTTCCAACACTCTTCCAACCTACTTTTAAAGTAGAAACCCATTTGTAGATTAAAAACAACATTAGTAAACTCACCGCAATTAAAATAAGATATAGCCAATGTAGGAAAATTGCATAAATCAATAATACTAAAAACACCCAAGGAAGAACGACACTCTTTAACAATTCACCAATGTCTCGATTTTTTAGCACGTATAATATCCTCCTTTCCCCCCCTAAAAAACACCGTCTTACGTAAGCCAATAACCCGCCTGCTCGTCTATGATACCAATTGACCCCCCTAACAAGCCCGAAAGAGTATCCCGCCTTCTTCACCCTAATGAAAAGGTCTCTATCCTCCCCCTGACTCAAAATATCATCAAATCCACCAACTGCGTCAATCGCCTCTCTGCGGTACACCCACGCCCATGATGGAGTTATCTTTCCTTCATCAATTAGCTTTCTTCGAATTTCATTTTGGACCTCGATACATTCTGTGACAAATGTTGACTCCACCTTCAAAGGAGCCCCAGTCAAGGTAACGCCACCTATCGCGGGATCCGCCGACAAGCATTTAACTGCTTTCTCCAGATAATCTTCATTGTAAACCGCGTCCGCCTCACCAAAGAAAAAAATATTGCCTACTGCGTTTTTCCAGCCCAAATTTCTAGCCTTAGACCGACCGACATGAATGGTAGAGATAACGCGTATAAGCGGGGAGAAATTTTCAGCCATCTTAGCTAATATTTGTTCAGTTTTATCTGTAGATCCATCATTAACCACGATTATTTCTTCGATTGGATAAGTCTGCCTTATAAGACTACGAAGACACGCTTCAATGGTATCTTCGTTATTATATGTCGGAACTATTATGGATGTGGATGGCGACTTCATCAATTTCGTCCACTTTAGGCTTGTTTAATTAGCTCATGACATCTTCAAGTATCTTTTCAAGACGCGTTGTAAAAATCTGCCATGAATACTGACCTTCAACTATCTTTCTAGCTCTAATGCCAATCTCCTTTCTCAACGACGGATTTCTAATCAAAATAATTATCGCCTTGGCAAGGGCATCGGCATTCCCTGGCGGAATCAAAATTCCTGTCTTTTGGTCTCGGACTATGCTAGTTATAGGTTCTATAGAAGTCGTTATCACTGGTTTTCCGCATGCCATATATTCAAGAACCTTCAGAGGAGAGTAGGGCAGATCCTTTTTCATACCCAATTTCGATCGCGCTGGATTGTATGGAGCAACCAGAATATCGGCAGCATTTATGTATTTCGATACCTCATTGTAAGGGACAGGGCCAGTGAATATACATGCGTTTGATACCCCTATTTTTTCTGCGAGCTCTTTTGTGGGTCTGAAATAAGGCCCAACCATCAGAAATCGGGCGGAAAGATTTTCTTTAAGCACCCTCTCACTTGCACTTATTATATCCTCCACCCCGTGCCATTCTGCAAAGGTCCCGACATAACCCACAACTGGCAAGTCCTGAAGACCGTATTTATCGCGTATACATTTGCCTTTGTCGGGTTGTGGCTTAAATCTGTTAACATCAGCCGCAGCGGTAACTAGCTCCAATTTCTCTGAAAAAACTTGATCATGCAAAAATGACTTGGTGTAGGCTATTATTTTTTTGGCCTTTTTAAGTGAGTATTCGCTATATCTTGGTCCGATGACTTCAAGAACCATGGGTCTCCTAGTGACTGTACTCGCGATTGCTCCTGCCCCAAAGGAAGTTTCACGTTCTAAAATGATGTCGAGTTTGTATCTTCGGATAATGCGAGAGGCGATGATACCCGCGTATAGAGCGTATAAAGTAAAGAGATAGCATGCGTACGGTTTGTAAATAGGCTTTGGTGTTGCTTCAAACTCTAATTCAAGACGCTTATAGCTTGAAAACGGTAAGGGAACAATTATTCCTCGATAAATACGGTGGATGTGGAAGCCATCGATCTTCTCATACCTTTTCTGATTGTAGTCGATTCGGCGTGATACAATGTGGACTTCGTGGCCCAAACGAGTAAGATGCCTCGCTACCTCGTACACATGGGTGGATGCACCTCTGAAATGTGGAATTGCAACATCTGCTGCCACGTAACAAATTTTCACGTTTCTCGCCACTACTTATGAATTGCCCTTTAAATAAAATAAAGTATATGTTCCTAAATTACCTTTGATAAAAGATGACATAATAACAATCGAAGGGCATAACTCTTAATGCGAAAAGGAGAATATTTGGTAAACATGCAAAGATTAAAAAAGTTGATAACTTTATTTAAAAAAGTTTCTAGGTGGTTGTGGATCTTTATCCTTATGGTCTATTCATTGTTGATGCTTATGTTCTTTATTCTTCAAATCCTTGCTCTTCCTACTATCTTTATCTTGCCGTTTTATCTTTTCGTGCCCGGCTATGCTTTCACGGTAGCCGCATTCACTCATTTACGCAAACTTGAGAAGATCATTGTATCACTAGGAGTGAGCATTGCTCTTTTTACTGGAATTAAAGGATTAACACAGACTTTTGGTTTGAAAGGTCTTTTTTCAGTCAGTGAAATCCTAGCAATTTTTTCGGTGGTCTGCTTAATAGTGAAACTCTTTAAGAGAAAATGACCAGATCACAAATTTAAGAGCTAAGCACCAAGATCCATTTCTTATTCAAACTTAATTCTTCTTCTCACAATCCCTTCGGCAAGGCTTAATAGATAAAAGATCGTAGCAAAGAAGAAACCGATCACTATTCCTGGGATAACACCAGCGATGGACTTCCATGGCATCATATCCGCGACACGGAGGCCCCCTAGGGAGACGCAGAAAGCGCAAAATAGAAGGAACACCGTTGCCGTACTCTTCTTCAGTTTAGGAAATAAGCAGAATGGAACAGCGCTAGCATAATAAAGTATTATGCCCAATGATATTGCGTAAGTAGGGGAAATCCAAGCACCAAAGGCGTCGGCTACGGAACCGATGAAAGCTCTAACGTAAGACCAAGCCATATACGCGTGCTCCATACCTGGCCCTACCGTGAAAAGTAAAATAAATTCATAGAAAATGATACCGCTTGTCAATGGATCAATCAGTATGAAGAAACTCAACACTAAAAACGATGCAAATCCTACCTTGTTAATTTTAGGGCCTCCCTTTAAGGATATAAGTGAGCCAAACAAGAAGCCAGCTATTCCAGCCAACAGCCTTGGACGTGAACCTCCAGAAAATCCTATGAAACCAACCGCCGTGACCTTAGGACTACTAGTGTGTAAACCCAGAGGCATAGCCAGTAGGACACTACACACAATATATGTCGTTTGAGTGAAAAAGAAAACCAAAACTGCGTAAGCTATCGCCTCAGGAAAACCGCTGACCCCTGGTTTCTTTCCGACCTCTATCAGTTTAGAAGCTAAGAACGCCAAACCAAAAAAGACGAGAATGAAGGAACATAAACCAATAATGGCGGAAATACTTATGTATATCTCGGGGCTTACCTTAAGACCTAGGGCATTTGCTCTTCTTGGTATTCTATACAAGACAGCCCTGAGATCGGCAAGGTCCTCGACAACCACAGTCTTATCAGCGTATCGCCTTTGAATTTCTGATGAGAACACATCAAAAGCGTAATGTTCCAGTATTATAATTTTGGGGGCGGAATCTAAAGCGGGATAAATAAAATCCTTAACCATTTTTTCAGTCGGAGGAAAAAAATCTCCTATAATAACAGTCGAGAAAACACCCAAGTTTGTTAGCGTTTTGAACTCATTCATCTCATCATATACAGTAATGGCGACAGCACCCACCTCTCTATGGACAAACTCACTGAGTGTTGTGGCTGTTGTCGGAGTTGATGCAAGAACATATACCTTAAGGCGAGGATCTGGCCCCACCGAGAAACTCAAAGATGTCATTAAAATGCCGCATAAAATGTACACGGTTAAGAGCTTAGAAGAATCCACTTTTAAGATTTCATTGCATAATCGTCTAAGAATGATCTTTAGCTTGGAAGGTGACAATTCTCGAAACTTGTCCGTAAACTTAAGGAGTATATTTTTGATTTTTCTGGATTTTAGGGCATATGGAACCAAATAAACCATGAAAACTGTTATTATCATTAAGACGAGCGCATAGGGTTCCCAGACTTTGGGCTCATACAAAATGACAATTGGCGACTTACCATGAATCTTGGAAATAACAATACACTCTTGTCCTCCTATGCTAACCTCACGATAGCGAAGATCTGGGTAGAAATATGAGTAGATCTTTAAGACCTTAGAAGCTGAGGGGGGAACCAAGACAAGTTCATACGAAGAAGTGTAACTAGTAGATGTTGACGTAACGTTCAAGAAAAATGTTTCTGCCGTATTTCTCCAAAAAAAACTTGAGCCTGAGATATATCCCATCAATTCTATTGAAGAGTAACTCGTGTTTGCAGGCAGGTAAATCATTAAAGTCCCAGTTGGTGGGTACCCCCAGAATCCATAGGTATAACTGGCGCCAGGCGGAAGATTTTTTACTTCAGACAAAGAAAATGGAATCGCAGCAGAAATGACAAAGGGTAAAGGTTCAGTCAGGCTTATGGTCAAATTCACTCTAACTTCATCACGAACGTCTAGGTCAAAAAATTTGTAGCGCCCAGATAGAAAAACCCAAACAGTGACATCAATAGCGTTTTCAGAAACTTGCCTTTGCGTTTCGTATTTACTTCGTTGAAGCTCGTCACTTGGCAATTGAGCACAATAAAGATAAGGAAAAAACATAAACAAGAAAAGCGGTACAAGCAAAAAAATGAAACCGGTTCTATACATTTTTTTAATCAAGGCACTTCCTCTTTTGCATATGACATATTCTTACATTTGTAAACCATAAAGCGGTTATGGTCCTAAAGGGTTATCCAAACTTAAGCATCCCGCCACACAGATCTGATAATTAGATCATTTTTTATTTTTCATAAACCAATTAATGAAAAGGCCTAGACCTTCATCAAGCTCGACTCTAGGTTTCCAGCCAAGAATCATTCTAGCTTTAGCATTGTCTGCGAGGGTGCGCGGAAACTCACCTTTATAAGTGTCTTTATACGTCGGTTGGATCTCGCTCTTCTTCTTAAGTTTTGTAATGACCATTGTTGCAACCTTGTTAACGCTGATTTCCTCTCCATACCCAATGTTGAAAATCTCGCCTGAGGCTTCATCACACTCGGCTGCGAGAATCGTGGCTTCAACGACATCAGAAACGTAAGTGAAATCTCGGGTTTGCGTTCCATCTCCATAAATTATGGGACTTCCATTCTTAGTTATGGCAGCGGTAAAGGCATATATAACTTGATCTGGTCTTCCCCGGGGCCCATATACTGAAAAATAACGAAGGGAAACAACATTCATCTCGTAGACTTCATGAAACGCTAGGCAATACTTTTCCGCCGCCAATTTAGTTACGCCATACGGTGAGTTAGGATTTGTTGGATGCTTTTCATCTATTGGCATATAGCATGGAATCCCGAATATTCCAGAGGATGAGGCGAAAATGATTTTTTCCACCCTTGTTTGTTTTGCGGCCATCAACACGTTTAAGGTGCCGGTCACGTTCACTTTATGCGCTTTTTGAGGATTTTTAATGCAGTACCTAATTCCGCATTGTGCACCTTCATGGAACACTACGTCTACTCCTTTCATAGCGGAAGTAAGGGTCTCATAGTTTAGAATATCCTCTCTGATGAGTTTGAATCGCTCATCTTGGAGGTTATGCTGAATGTTTTGCTCTTTCCCTGCGTAGAAGTCGTCGAAGTTGTCGTAAACAATGACTTCATTGTTCAATTCAAGCAGTTTATCCACTAGATGAGATCCTATAAAGCCTGCTCCGCCAGTAACTAGAACTCTCTTATTTCTTAACTCCATGCCAGCACATTCCCTATTTTCTTAACATATCATAATATATATCCTCTATCTGGCTTACCAAGATCGGATAAGTAAAGTTTTTCACCTTTTCCCTCGCCCTAAAACTCAGGCTCGCAGCCATCTTCCTGTCATCCAAAAGCCTTAACACAGCCAACGCAAGAGCCTTGTCACTTCCATACTCGACTAGAATAGCCTCCTTTTCATGCTCCACCTGAAACGGTATTCCCCCTCTATCTGTCGCTATGATTGGTTTAGCTTGCGCCATGGCTTCCCAGATAGCTTGGCTTGTGCCTTCATAGCCCGATGGCAAGACAAATAAGTCCGCAGCTGCGTAAGCCTGCATTTTCATCTTGAAGTCATAAATAGGACCAGTAAACACTATATGGTCTCTTACTCCCAGTTTTTCGCTGAGCCTAATTAGTTCATCTTTATAATTTTTCTGATCAGATCCAACGAAAACAAATGCTGTGTCGGGATACTTTTGAAGTATTGCTGGAGAAGTTAATATCAAGTATTGCAGACCCTTCATTGGATGCAACCGCCCTAAGTAGAGAATTACAGGTCTGCCAGAAATTGAGTATTCCTTTATAAATACTGATCCGTTAGCAGGCTGCAATGCTTCCTCGATTATCCCCGAAGGGGTTACGTGAATTTTTTCATTCGACGCACCCATATCTATTAAGGGATCAATGAGGTTGGGAGCTCGAACCAAAATTCTACCGGCACTCCGCAATGTAATATTCGCTAAGTAATTATCAAAGAGACTCATAAAGAGACGTTTGTAAAATGGGCGGGGTATCATGGCGTGCACATCGAAAACGGTTAAGGCGACTGGCTTTTTGGCAGTTTCGCCTGCTTTAACTGCTACATAACTGTGAGGCTGAGCATAATCATAGGTGTGAATTATATCGAAATCTTCTTGAAGCAGACGCCTTTCAAGCCCCCTCCAGATTTTGGCTCGATAGGTTAGGTTTAACCAGAGAGGAATACGATGAACATAAATACCTGCAACCTCATCGTCAGCAGGAAGGACCTTCTTGCCTTGATAAGTATCCGCAGAATAAACGTGCACCTCATGCCCCCTTCTAACAAGTTCACGCGAAACATTGTACACATACCACTCAGCACCACCCACCATGGCAGGATAGAAATAAACGTTTACCTGCGCTATCTTCATTGTTCGCCCCTGACTTGCGATTTTTCAGCCGTTTTTAAGCGTTGATTAAAATAGAACAGCCTTTAATAAATTAAGGTTACGAAAGAATACAGCATTGAATAAATAGTAAATAACTCGGTTTGGATGTCAAGTGATCCCAAAACCAAAAATTCCGTTAAAATTAAGGAATTTCGCCAAATGGCTTGCCTTAACCAGTCTTATATACGGAAAGGGTGTTTTCCCAAGATTCTTTGCAAGTTTCCTTTTGTTACACTTATTTGATTTGAGGCTCGAAGTAGAAAAGGACAAGAAAAAAGAAGAGGTAACCGCATGCAGATACAAAAATGGCGCTGAAGGCGTCTTGTGCCTCTCGATTGATTTTGACTTGCCTTCTAAACCCTTCAAGAAGGTTAAATCAATACTATGTGAAGCCATAACTAAAATTCTACAGCTGGCCGAGCACTATAGGGTTCAAATGAGCTGGGGAATCTGCGGCAAGCTCGCAACTCAAGAGCCAACAGTTTTTAGACAAATCCTTTATTCAAGCGTTAACCACGACTTGGGAGCCCACACATTCAGCCACATAAATCTCAGCAGCCCCGCATGCTCAGTGGACACAGCCCGCTTCGACATCCTAAAATGCATAGAGGTTTTAAAGAAGATAGGTCATCCGGTTTCATTCATTTTTCCTTGGAACAGGGAAGGTCACTTTACCCTCCTAAAGGAACTTGGGTTTATCGTATACCGCGGAGATAAAGAAGCAAAAATAGCCCAACCCGCCCGCAAGGAAGGCTTGTGGAACATTCACCAAACCTGTTACCTCTCTGAAAAATCCATCGACAGGGTCAGCATGATCCCAAAGTTTCTAGACTTCACGATTGCATATGGCGGCGTATTTCACGTTTGGGGTCACCTATGGAACATGCACGTCAACGGAAATGTGGAAAAGTTTATGGAAAATGTATTAGAACCCATCTTCAAACACGCCATAAAACGACAAAGAAGAGGATTCCTCTGGATCTGCACCATGCGGCAACTGGCTAACTACTCAGAAGCAAGGAGAAACTGCCACATTGAAAACTTTGCGAAAAAAATAAATGAAATCAAGCTAACCGCACACTGTAGCATAGACGATCCAAGATTCGATTTTCCACCTATAGTCACGTTAAAAATCCCTGTTCCTCCACAAACGAGCGCCTCAAAAGTTCTTATAGACAAAGAAGAAGCGCGCAAAGGCGAGTCTTGGCGTATAGTAGAAAGGAAACGGGGTAAGAGACATTTATTCTTAACTCTGTCATTTGAGAAACCAAGCCTGAAAGTTCGAGTTATAACCAAACCCACCGTTGACTAAACTGACCACGAAGATTACCTGGCTGACATATTTGGATCCAAATACGCGAGGTATGTTGAAAAAGGAGAAGGGAGTCCTCTCAAAGAGTTAAAGGAAGAAGCGAAAACTTCAAGGCATCTCTCTCTTCCACACCATCCTTAGCTCAGAGTTTCTAAGCACGTAGTCCCTTTTCACCAAACCAAGCTTAAACAAACGGTAAAGCTTCTCATAGAATCGACCAAGGTCTTCATCGCTTCCGGTAAGTCGCTTGTAGGCATCAAAAATGGCTTTCCCCGTAGATTTTCTTCGCTTAATCATGGAGACAGCGGCTAACAACAGTTCCTCATCTTCCGACAAAAAGAAAGCGTTTTCAGTGAGCCTATCCACCCTTTCGTCCTTAGCCCTAGCCCAGCCAGCAACCAAAAACACACCTACGACGCTTAAAATAGTGAAGAAGGCATCCCTAAAACGAACGTATATACTGTTCAGAGTCACGACTACTTGTTGACCTACAAGATTGAAAGGAGGTATAGACCCGAGGTTTAAAATGCCAACAATCAATGACGCAATGAAAAACTTAGTAAAGTCAAATCTCGTCAATGCAGGCTCAGGTGCTGAACGTTGTCTACCGCAGTGGGGACAAAAGGCTTCATTACCTATTTTATTTGACTTACAAACCGGGCAAGGTTCAGCGCCTTTGACAGTTTCGGCACGCGTTAAGAAACGGAGTACGAACTTCCACCATCTTGAAGTTTTGAGGGTGTAAACCGCGAAAATAACAATAACTGTAAATGCGATCAGTGGGGAAACGCTCCATATTCCGAAGAGCCTAGTTTCAATGGGTGGTGGAACAAGAAAAAGCATGGCTACAAGTGGAATAAACAATATTTTCGGAATCCTAAAATCGAGCATGAGCATTGAGTAAGCTATTATAAATAGAACTGCAGAGAGCAAGTGAAGCCACAGCACGTAGGACGTATAGAAGCCAAATATGTAAAAGATTATAGCTGAAACGAGGAACATGGCTCCCTGTCCATTCTTGTTTTCTGAAATCGATATAAGAGTTCCTAAAGCCTTTCTCCTTTCATAAATAAACACAAAAACGAAAGATAGGATGGCTAATGTGAAGCCGATCCAACTGAAAGAAAAAGATACCTGCCACAAGGCAAAGAGAGCCCTCCAATAAAGTGTTCCCACCAATGCTGCTAAAGAAAGAATCTTTGCATACGCGGACATATCTCTCATGGAGGCCAACCCTCAGTCTGCAGGTGTTTTCTTAAAAGCCTTAGAATCGCTGCTATGTGCCTTCTTCTCGGTTTTTCTAGAGTTGGCCCAAGAACAAAATGAGCTGTGGTCTCTAGTGAGGAGGGATCGTAGCTACACTTCTTGTAATAAACTATTCGATTAGTGTTCTTGGCTATTGCATCAGCGATCGAGCTACACATTGGACAGTTGATGGTCTCGCAGATCAGATTTGATGTTTCAGCTTGTTGACACAAATGCCTGAAGGCTGACGAGGTTAGTTTCGCATGTATATCCTCCCCGTTTCGGGTTATCTCCATCTTTTCAGCCATCTGAAGTCCGTCCACCAAAACCCGAGGAAGCCACTCCACTAGGTAATCGAAGTCTATTTTTCTAAGATCCCCTAACTCCCTTTCATAGAGCTGAAGCAAGGCGCTGCCCGTTGAAGGCAACAACAAACCTTTGCCAGGGATCACCACCCGATCTTTTGTTATTTCCTCTAAAGTAGGTAGCGAACTCTCGCTTTGCATAGGGATGAAGGTCCTTCCCTTGCTTTGGTTCCTGGTGGGAGGAATGTGCGCTGCCTTTCCTTCAATCTTGAGATAAGCCAAGATCTCGCTTAAAGCGGCGAGAGATGAAATCGCGGCTCGATTGGCAACGTCCATCTTCACATAAGGCTCGATGCTGGTAAAAACGAGAATAGCGCCGAGCAACAAGGCAACAATGGAAGTCACCTCAAACATAATGTAACGAGTAACATATGCAAGTATAAGAAAGATAACACTTATTATGAGCAAAGCGACTCCAGCGGCCTTCGAGTGCCTGCCTCGGGCCCTCCACAATTTCTTTCTCAGTAACTCTAAGCTCTCGTTACTATCGGTCAAAGGCCTCTCCACAATGCAGTTTATATATATGCTACTAACTTCGCGATTTATCAGCATTTTGTTTGAAAAGAACACCGCCAGACACAAACAAATAAATTTTGCTAGTTGAGAGTAAAATCTGCACTAAACCTTAGTATAATGCTTGGATAACAGCTCCTTATCCACACGTTCAAAGTCGGTTATCGTCCCAATGTCAGCCCAATACGCTTCCTCATAGTACCCATTTAGCTGCTCACCTTTATCTATCAACTTGGGAAACACCTCTGTTTCGAGGCTCACCACCTTGTTTGGTGGAATATACTCAAATATTTTTGGCTCAAAGATGTATATCCCGGCATTAGCTGAAAAGGACACGTTTGGCTTCTCCTCAAACCTTGTAATGCGCGAATTTGAGCCCAACTTAATGTGCCCGTAAGGAACTTTTATCTCAAAAGTTTTTAATGCAATCGTTCCTAACCCACCCATCTCTTCATGGAATCCAATTAGGTTGCGTATGTTTAAGGACGACACGATATCACCATTCATAACGAGAAAGGTCCCGGAAACGTACTTCTCAGCGGTTTTCAATTGCCCGGCTGTTCCAAGGGGCATGTCTGCCTCTGCGTAACAAATTTCCACGCCTAAGCTTTCTCCAGCCTTAAAATAGTCCTTTATATAATTTTTCAGATAAGCGACGCAGACCACAACTTCCTTTATTCCGTACTCCTTTAGGTATCGGATTGTATGCTCAAGCAACGGCCTTCCACCAATAGGCAATAAAGGTTTGGGGATGACGTACGTGAGAGGACGCATCCGCGTCCCCACTCCGCCAGCGAGGATTACGGCCTTCATTTTACAAGCCTCAATGTAGGTTACTGCAAGTGAATATTTCAATGTATTGGAAAAAGTCCTACGTTATTACTTAAAGGTGTGTTTTAAATAATAATATAGGATAATAAACCTAAGGGGTTGTAGTATATGGTTAAGGTTCTCGACTTACCCAGCGAAAAAGTGAGGCAAGCGGTCCGAGAAGGAAGGGTCACAATATGCGTTGTTGGCTTGGGCCACATAGGTCTTCCCTTAGCTGTACTGTTTGCTACTAATGGAGCACGTGTAATTGGTTGCGTCCGCACCGAAAAATCCGCTGATAGAATCAACCAAGGTGAAACCAGCATCAGCGAGCATGACATATCTACCCTCCTCCGCGAAGGCGCCATAATGCTCGAAGCTCCTTGCCCAAATTGCGGAGTACGCCTCTTCAGCTTGGGTGAGGAAAACTTTTGTCCCTCTTGTGGAAAGATAGCCCACATCACAGAGTTTGGTGTCCATCTTGAAGATGCTATTGCGGTTGCTCACGAAAAGATCGTTAAGAGCCGACAAAACATCAAAGTTCTTCTTAAAAAGGCTCTTGAAACAGGGTTTTATGCCACAGTTCAGACCACCAGCGCAGTTCAGCGGTCCGATGTTATCCTTATAACGGTGGGCACTCCCGTTGATGAAAAAGGAATCCCAGACTACACCGATCTAGAGAACACCAGCCACGCCGTGGGCAAAGGATTACAGAGAGATAGCCTCGTCATATTGAAGAGCACAGTATCACCAGGAACGACAGAAAACCTCGTAAAGCCCATCCTTGAAAAAGAATCAGGATTAAAAACAGGCCAAGACTTTGGCCTGGCGTTCATGCCAGAAATAACCAAAGAAGGCCACGCCCTATATGAATTCCGCACCATACCCAGAATCGTTGGAGGAGTCACTCAACGGTGCGCCCAGGCAGCCGCAAACGTTTTCTCCATCTTCCCCGCGCCAATACACATATACGAGAAAACCTCCACCGTTGAAGCGGCAAAACTCTTCATGAACATCTATCGAGACACCAATATTGCCCTAGCCAATGAGCTTGCGATGATCTGTGAAAAACTTGGAATCGATGTAATTTCAGCTATAAGCGCAGCCAATATCGACCCCAAAACTCACCTTCTCACGCCTGGACTCGTTGGCGGCTACTGTCTCCCCAAAGACACCTACCATCTTGCGCATCCCGCGGAAAAGGTGGGCTTTCGACCTCGCTTGACTACATTGGCTCGACAATTGAATAATGCCATGCCCAGTCACGTATTAGAGCTTGTTAACGAGGTATTTGAAGAAATGAACGCACCCACAAAAGAAGCACGCATAGCCGTTCTCGGCCTAGGGTTTAAGGCTAACAGTGGCGACCTACGAAATACCCCAGCGAAGCCAATAACTGAAGGCATGGCAAAACAGGGAGCCCATGTCATTGTACAAGACCCTTTCGCTCGATTCGATGAGGTGAAGCAGATTTTACCTGACGTTGCGTGTACGAGAAGCATTGCAGAGGCTGTTCGAGGATCCTCATGCACGGTTATTGTTACGGATCACCTTGAATATCGAGGTTTAACTGCCGGATACTTAAAGGGGTTAATGACTAAGCCCTGTGCCATTGTGGACGCTCGCCACATCATAGACCCAAAAGAGGCTGCTTTATCCAATGTGACTTTTAGGGGACTAGGTAAACCAAGGGCCTAGTCTAACTGCGGCAATAAAGCTTATTTTCGTTTGATCAAGAGCTAGCTATACGTGTACAACTAAAATTAACTAAGAGAGGGTTTCTTCGATTTTCTTCCAGTCGTGTAGAAGCCCCATCCCGTCCATGGTGGTTTGAAACGTTTTTCCGCTGGTTGGGTCGTTTTGTTCTCTGATTAGGCCCTTCTTCTTGAGGTAAACGATGTCCCTTCTGATGCTAGAATAAGATAAGTTAGCAGCTTGCATAATGTGGGTGAGTTTGTGGGGTCGAAATGCAACTACACGCAAAATTTCCATGAAAATTTCTATTTGAGACCTCCTTTTGGGGGCTCTTTTGCCGACAGGTTTGGATTCAGCAAAGAACTTGTTAATTTCCTTAATAAATTTGGGAATGGGATTTTCCATGAGGTCAACTATTAATTTGGCTCGTCGGCTAAACTCCTGTTGCTCATTCGGATCCAAGTACTCGAGGGTTTTTGCTACAACCTCTCTTGGATCGGTTAGATGAGGAATGTATCTATGTAGTTCGGTTACTGGCTTAGATTCCTCCCAATACACGGTGCTAATGGCTGGTTTACAGAAAACGAAGGCTTCCATGAGCATGGTTTCGGCGGCACCCACTGTCACGTCAGCATAGGCTACTGGATTTTCTGGGATGGCATTGGCCATGACCGTAACAGGATAATGTGAATAATATTCTGCTTGGTTTTCAGTTCTTGGAATAACCACAACGTTGAAGTCCTTTTTAGCGCCATTGCAGGCTAGGAGACTGACCGCGTGTTCTAGAACATCCCTTTTCTGGCTGAAGAATGTGGCGAATTCCGGCTCAGGCCTGACAAGGATGATGGGTGAGTCAAATCCTAAATCATTAAAGGGATTGTGTTGGTCCACTTTTTGGTCCTTTAAGTAGCAAGTGTGGAAACCGTCAAACCACACAATCTTTTCGCGGTCTATGCCGCTTTGGCTGAGGTCTTTAGGCGTGTAAAAACTGGGCGCGAACACTTTGTCGGATAGAGGAAAAACCATACGGTTTACGTGGTGCTCCCTATCATCATAATAAATAGTCCATATGGATATGTCGAAGCCGAAGGCAACACGGACAGCCTCAGGCCACCGCTCAGTGAGAAGAAGATCCGGTTTCTCCCTCTTGACGATGGGGACAAGCTGCTGCACATTCTCCGCATAAGCATGAAGTTTGCCTTCAAGCTCAGACCCACCATGCTTCCCGATAGGGAAATAATCAAGCCCCTTTGCATCAAGCATGGAAAAGATTCGGTCGTGATTTCTGGCCGTAATGATAAATTTAAACTTTTTTTCCAGTCTTTTGATAATGGGGTGGAAGAAATTTACTTGGAAGGGGGTGCTAATCGCAATCCAAATCTTCTTAGGTAATTGTGACTGCCTTTGTGACAATTCCCTTTCCTCTTTTTGCATTATTTAGGCATATATGTTACTATTAAATTAATGTGTAACAAAAACCCTTTATGATCTTACACAGAAAACGTGATACCCTCTATTTAAATAGCAAGGTTAAAAGGATGCCTAGAGCAGTGTATAGGACTTCCATGAGCAACAATGCCAGAACTAGGTCCCTTTCTTTGAGCCTTGAAACTTTCATAAAGGCATGACAAAGTGCCGGATAACGCGGTGGAACTAGAGACCCGTCCCCTAACACCAAAGTGTCGCCATACACTTTTCTCTGGGCGAAGGGAGATCTAGCAACCATTTTCAGGGTGAAGTCAACAGCCGCCGGAACCAACATCAGAATTGCCGCAATTTCAAGGTGCCCAACAATGGAGATGCAGGCGATAGATGCGCCAGAAATTAGGGTTCCGGTGTCGCCGGGAAAAACTTGGGCTGGGTACCAGTTATATCTTAGAAAAGCGACAAAGGCACCAAACATGGGGAAAGCCAATAGGGCAGCATTCCACTCTCCTAGAATAACGCACAGAACGCCTAGTCCGCCGCAAGCTATTGCCCCAATCCCAGCCTCCAATCCATTAAAACCCGCTAACATGTTGGTTAAGTTTGAGGCGGTGGCTATGCCCAGAGGTATGAAAAGCAAATAAAGATAGCCAAGATGGAGCTCGCCAAAGAATGGAAACCAGATATGGTCGACTCGATTTACACTAGCCAAAATTAAAGGCGCGCTGGCCAAGGCTACTAGAAGGGGCTTGTACCTCTGCTTTAAAGCCAAGAAATCGTCAATGGCCCCTGTTAAACCAACGAAAACGATGGTCAGAAAAGCGCCTATCAACCCGTAATCCTGAGCACCTGTCAAGAGGTATGCAAAGCAGAAAGCGCCCGTAAAACCCAGGAGAACTGCAAGGCCTCCCATCTCTGCGCAAACAGGCTTCTTGGGCTTATGTATGTCAATTCCAGTGATTTTGTGTTCCTTCAGTTTTTTGATTAAAGGAGGAGCTGCCAAGTAAGTAATAAGGAAGGCCAAGAGAACTTCTGCTATGATTGCGAACGAGAACAATTTTAAGCCCTTCTTCCTTTTGAAAGTATGGTTGAGAAGCGCCAAAAAATAATTGAACCCGCGGCAAAGCCAGCAATCCCACCAATTATCGTTGTGATTGCTTTGAGGAGACCGCCAACGGCAATTGTTAAATTCCAGGCAACATACATGCCTATGAAGGCAAAAACAATTATCTCTAAACTGAACAAGATTAGAAATAGAATTTTACTCCATTTAGACAGCTTGTGCAAGTAAAATCCCACTCCAATAATCGCGCATTTCTTTGAACCTCTTAAACTAGCTTTTGTCCAAGTGTCACTGATGTTAACACAACAACGCCTTTTTTAAATCTTTTATAAAACGATCGATTGGTGTTTTATAAGTCTTGAGTAGCCTTAAGTGTGCTATATTTTATTTCTCATTGAACTTCTATGCTGTATCATGGAACAAAAACTATCTTCTAGACGTATTCTCCACAAGCCATTTAATTCCTATCACGAAAATAATGTAATTGGCTGGAGTAGGGAATGGCGGCGATCGACAGAGCCCTTGAGATTTTGAAGGATGGTAAGTGGCATAGTTTAGATGCTTTGATGGATGAGCTTAGGCTTCCCAAGAAGGTGGTTGAAAGGGTCTTACGTTTCCTGGCGGAGTTTGAGTTCATAAGGCTTGACGAGAAGGAGCAGAAAGTGAAGATCGACAACGAGTTACAAAGGTTATACACGAAATAGGGAAAATGTGTTGGTTAGAGTCTTCTTAGTTCTTCATATTTTCTGAGGAAGTCACGCCCTTTTTCAGTGGTTTTATAGACTACACCTTTATTTGTGTCTTCGAGTTTCATAAGGCCTCTTTTGAGGAGAAGGGGCAAATACCTTTGTAGCTGCCTGAAGTTAAGGGCCGCTTTGTACATGATACGTGTTTTCTTGGCGCCGTTTGTGGCTGACTCCAGAATTCCGGCAATTATGTCCATTCTGCTTCTACGCCGTATCTTAGCGTCGGCGTTAAAATCTTCGATTAGGCTTATGATCTTTTCCTCCTTGCTTGTTCAAGAAGTTCTATACTAAGATACTATAAAGGAATTATCTCAGATTGAGATAGGTCGAAAATAGATACTTAAGTTCCATATGGGCGACTAGATAGATTTAGCGATGAGGGCTAGTATGCCAGTTAACACCGTTATGGCGGCGCCGATTCCGCCGCCTACTAAATACGCCACTACTCCAAAGATTAAAAGGAATATTCCTCCGGTGATCGCCTTTTGTCCTCCAGCTCTTGTTATGCGCGCCGCCCCAATGATGAGAAATCCTAGAACCCCGAGTATTGCGGCATTCGCTATGCCAGTAAGGCCTTTGAAGATGGATTTTCCGAGTAGGATCGCGGCTGTTTGGCCGATTCCATTTAGGACAGCAAACAATATGCAGACAATTCCTCCGATTAGGCCAAGGATCCAAGCGGCTTCGTATAGTGTTTTCTTTGCCAATTTACCTCACTTATGTATGCCCTTTTCTTTCGATAAATCTAATAAGACCAGCAAACTTATATGTTTAACTGTTTAACTTTATTGTGATGGAATTGACAAACAAAAAAATTTACTATGAAAAAACATTAATCAACCTCCTTTTAATAGTATTCTGCATCACGGTATCTGCCTTAACGACCGTAAAAGTCAGTGGGACACAAATTGCTTCAAGTGACGCGTGTTTAACGCATATTTTCGTTACAAACGGCAAAGGCAAGATCGATCTTATCGATGGAGGCGTAGCCAAGGTCTATTCACGTCAAGCGCCGATTTGGGTAAACTTTACAATACGCAATGAAAATTGCACCACAAACGGATTTAACTATGCGAACTTTGTCATTAATGTTACAGAGGATGGATCTACCAACTCCTGGCCTTTGGAGAAGGTTTTAAGGGGCGGTTCCAAGGACTTATCCCTTGCTTATCCCTATGGCATAGCGGGTCCTAAAACAGTGAATTTAAAGGCTGAGCTTTTCTGGAACCACACAGGAAAGTATTTTCTTGAGGATGTACGTTACTTCTACATAGAGGTTGTTTGGTTATTGATTGAAGATAACTCGATAGATTTGTCATTAGTGGAAATCTGCCAAACCGACAATTTCACGCTTACCATGGAAATACAAAACGTAGGAAATGATGTAGCCTATGCAACTAAAATTACTATATATGATTCTAACGGGTTATCCGTGATTGGCGATTCCGCATTGCCTTTGGGCGACCTGAATGCCAATGAAATTTGCGAGGCTTCTTTCGGTTTTTCTGTCCCTTTGCATGCTTCCATTGGAGTTCATTATCTAGTCTTCACTTGTACATACAATGATTTTAGCCAAACATTTCGAAATAATTCTATCACTATACAAATCGTGGTTAGGGACGCTTCAACGAAACAAAGGGCCCAGAACCTTATCGACCAAGTAGAGTCAAAAATTGAAAAAACAAAAGGTTCTCTGTTTTCGGGTTATTGGAACAAGGATGCTCAAAATAAGTTAAATGAAGCCATCATTGAATATGATAAGGCTGTGTCACTGTATCAGGCAGGAAACTATACTTACGCTGCGTACTATGCGAACAAAGCAATTGACCTATTAGAAGAGGCGGATCAGATTGAGTTGATCTTTAGAATGCCAGCATACATCGGTTTAGCTTTCGTATGCATCCTTGTAGTAATCATTATTTACGCTCTCTTTAAAAGATAAGTTAGAATGTGAAATCGCCTTTTCCTTACGAAGCTTGATTGGCGTCAGTACATCGATTTCGAGTTGGATTCCTTAGAAAGTGTAACCAGACTAGCCACGCAGTGACCACGATAACTGGTGTAATTGCTTCCCATACGATCTTGTGAAGGACATTCATTGTATTTAGGCCATAGTGGAATCCGCACAGAACTGTAAAATAAAGCCTAAGTAGGTTTAGAAGGAAAAATAGCGGTTCTCCTATAAGGAGAGCCTTAGCTTTCTCTTTATATTCGATGTGTGGAGTGGCCATGATGAGGGCTAGGAAGAGCGTCATAGATAGAACTCCGGTGCATTGCCAACTAATGTTGATCAGCATGTGTTCGCCGCTTTTAGACCACATAGAAAGGGTTATGGGGGTTGAGAAGGAAACTCTAACTCCACTGATTTTGGCTAGGCTGAAAATGATGCTAGACACAGCGGATTGCAGGGGGGTCAAAAGAAAACCCCAAAAAAAGAAAACAAATAAAGGCGTTGAAAAAACTAAAAGGTGGACTAAGAAGGCGGCTGTCTCTCGAAGATACTCATTGAGGTTGTTAGAAAGTTTCAGTGGACTTCACCACCAACGGGATTAAGTGCTGAAGCTGATGTTGTCCCAACAAACCCTAGTGTAACCGTTTGTAGTACTGGCGCCCACCTGAAGACCTATGGCGTCTATGAAAGATATGTCCTCCCCAGGAAACTCGGTCTGCGCGTCTTGCACCCAGTTCCTGGAAAAACTTTGCCAAGAGCCCATTGGTATGGAGGATGACACTTGTATGCTTTCGTAGTTAGACGAGAACATGTACCTTGTAGGGCTGCTTGATCCCCAGTAGTAGATGAGCTCTCCAATGGTCGCTCCATTTTCGTCGACAAGCCTTAGCGAGACTTGGGAAGCGCAGGTGCCTGAGGTGGAAACCCCATATAAGTGGAGGTTTAGGTTGTTATATTTCATGGTCACGTTTTTGTAGTCAGGATTGTTTGTTGACCCAAAATAGTATCTCGCTCGGGCGCGGGCTGTTGATCCCGACCCTGACCTTGTGATGTTCTCGCTAAGGGAGTTGAAGCCGTCTTGGCACCAATTGTTTGTTAAATCAATTCCATAGGGCGACGTGTAGCTACCTGTATAATCTATTGTCCAATAGTGGTTCGTTGCAGTCAAAGAGCCTGCCTCAAAGCTCTCTTGCCAGTATATGCCTGACCCAGTTTCCTGATAAGGAACGTATATTCCGTAAATGGCGGAATGACCATCGGATGTAACGACCTTAACAAGAATGTTTTCTTGTGGCTGATAATAGTTCAGCGCGATATACAGCTGAGGAGCTGTTGTTTCTGGCACTGGCGGTGTGAGAAATAGAGTTTCAGGACTTGGAGGCATAGGATTCCATGACATTACGTAAAAGTTTGAGCCCTGAGGCGTTGTGGGATCGGCGATAGGAACGGGGTTTCCGTCAACATATACGGCGTCAATAAATCGGGTTTCTGAGCCTACGTTCAAATAATGCATCATAATGATTGTTTGGCTTCCGCTAGTGGCGACAGTTATGGGTGAGAAAAGCTGGATTTCGTATCCCTCCTGCTCAGAGGGTACATCTCTAGTCATAACGCTGGTATATTTGCTGAGCCAACCCATCTGCCAGACGTAGAAAATTGCTATTGCGGCAACCGTTAAAACAATGATAATTAACGTGGACATTATAACTGAGACGGCCCTTCTGTTCTTTGTTAGCCTGCGTCCTTTTGCTGTTCGAAGGAAAATTGCAGCCCCAATCAATAGAAAAAGTATGAAGACCACGGGGTCAAACTCTGGCATGCTAACTACCTGAGGAGCCTCCCATGTATTAACATATATCGTTTGCAGTCCTCCACGAGGGATAACAACGCTATTTGACCCCATGTACACGTTATCATAATAAACCATGGCAATATACCTCAGCGGACCCCTATAGGGCGGTACAAAGTAGAAGCTATAATTAGTGTATCCTGCCGGTAAAGCTATACTGTCAAGCAGCTCCAGCCATGTGCCATTCCAAACCCACACAAAAATTGAAATTCCACTCGCAGGCGGATTAACAGGAACCACCGTTAACCAGGTTAAGCCCAGATAGAACCAAACCCAGAGAGCATTCAGACCCGCTATTTTACCCTTCAACGTATCGTTCGTGTGGCGGG